>SMUY01127451.1_pt1 | contig 104785 bp, 194 predicted proteins | sample 2456441 | NCBI WGS metagenome assembly SMUY01 (sample SAMN11095931, study PRJNA526329) | marine sediment metagenome | biome: Marine sediment; feature: Surficial sediment; material: Deep marine sediment; isolation source: Hadal surficial sediment | place: Pacific Ocean | collected 2014-11 | depth...
AACATGAACGTCATTAAAGAAAATAAACCAATTATAGTTGCAAAATGTATTAAAGATGCTATAGCTTTAGATTTGAAAGTCATTTCGGTTCCATCATCTTCTTTCTACGGACAACAATAACCTTATCACCTTTGATTAGATTAAACGCTTTACCATCCTTAGTAAGTATTCGCCCAATAAATTTTGTTCCATCGATTACTTCAAGAGTTTTTACCGTATGCGCTCTTTTATTTATGCTCTGTTTTATCATTAGATGATACTTCTTTCTTGGTATCTTTGGCAGAATGTTTCTTTGCAGATTCTGTCATCTCTTTTTTTACTTTTTCTTCTATTTCCTTCTTAGTTTTTTCTTCTTCCTTCTTAGTTTTTTCTTCTTCCTTCTTTAAAAATTCGGCGTATTCTTTGGCATAACTGCTGTATTCTTTGGAAATAAAATCCATTAGTTGCTTGTAGTTAGGGAAAATCTTTCCTCCACAATTAAAATTTTGTCTAAGTCTTGCCAATACCCAATCATTAAATTCCACAATAGGAGCATAACTAACAGTATAAATAGGTATATTCTTATGATGGGCTTCTACAATTTCTTCTATAGTTCCACCGATTGGAATTTTAGGATCATAAGAAACAATAATAAATTTGGAATTATTCACACAAGTTATATCAGCTTGTTGAATATCTCCCATTACTTGATCCCATAACTCCCATGCTCCCCCGCGCTTAAGGTTATAAAGTTTTGTTTTTTGATCCTCAATGTTATCTGCTAGACTATTGTTACATTCCGCTGTAGTAGGATCTTGTACATGAAATTGTAATTCTACTAACTTTGAAGTTAAATCTTCACGCCATTTTACTCCGCTATCCTTAGCAGCTTGTATTGAACCAACTAAATAACATTTTAGTTTATTCATGGTTAACAATGCCTCCCATTACCAGGATTTTTTTAATATATCTACTACATCCCATACATTTTTTTCTAAATTTTTTAATCTTCGTCTAGTATTAGACCCTTCAACAACCACAACAATAAGACAAATAAAAAGTATACATTCGGTTAATGTCAATATCATTGTTTTTAAGCTCTATATGCCCTTTCTTTTAGAAACTTTCTCCCATTTCATTCAACAAACTCTGTTCCAGTCCACACCTTAACCTCAACATGTGTAATTCCCAAATACCTAGCCACTGACAGCCTATGATTACCGTCAATAATAAACCAATTTACATGAATCGTAAGTGGTTCCAATATCCCCTGCTTCTTTATGCTTTCAAAAAGCTCATCGAATATTTTGTCTCCCGCCAATACGCCTGGATTTGGGGGGTATTCACACTTAATCAATTTTACAGGAACTTTCATTTTTACCGTCCTTCGTTTTTCTATCAATTAAGAAACATACGTCTTCCCAAACGGTATAATTAATTTTCCTCTGATAATTCGGTGTATTGAAGGAAAGAAATTACCGCTTTCATCAAAATCCACAGTTGCGAATGCATGGTCATGAGAATTTGGTTTTCCACGTTGCCACTCTGGATTAACATCTGCTAGACACCCAATAGAAGCTGCATATACAGGCAATTCTCTAACAGGTGACGGGTGCGTATAAATTTGAACTTGATGAGTATGGCCATACATTACATTCTTTCCATATTTTACTGCGTGTTGCTTTGCATGTGCATCATTGTAAAATGATCCATGAGTAAAATATAAATGGCCTAATGCAATATTATCGTTATATTGTAAAACTTTCCAACCACTTTTTGTAAGACCTAATCGACTATCAATGTCTATATGTTTCTTCCAGTAATCTCCATCCTTTTTCTCCATCAGTTTATTCGCTCTATCTTCATGGTTTCCTTTTAGAAAAACTTTAACGCAATTTGAAGGTAACACTTTTTCAATTTCAGCTAAAATCTTTGAAGCTTCTAAAAACTCTAAATCTAATTCCTTTAATTCATCCGTAGAAATATCGGGACGTTTTTGTTTGTCTTTTCCTAAAAGAGGATGATAATCCATAAAATCTCCGATAACAATACAATGTGTTGGTTTATAATCTTTACATACTTGAAGTGCAATATTAACTGCGGATTTACTATGATATGGAATTTGAAAATCAGAGAACACAAAGCATCGCTTTAAAGGTTGTGGCTTGGTGCTTCTAAGTACCTTGCGCTTGGGCAGAGTAACAATAGACTCGTACTCCGTTAGCATCTTTTTCTTTTCAAACTGAGTATCAATATCATACTGCCTACACCATCTTCGTATAGTCTTTTCGTCTATACTAAGAATCTCAGCTACTCGCTGTTTTGTATAGTCATGCTTTTTCAATAAATCCAGTAAACGTTTTTTAGTTGGTTTTTTCACTACTAAACCTCCTGTATTTAAGTATCTTCTGCCTATGTTCTAATTGTACCACATAAGACTACATTTGTCAAGTTTTTACTACAGATATCTCATCGTCCTTAGTTAACTCTATACAATGGTTTAGATACTGCTTAGCTTCTGTATGGGTTATAAGCACTATCCGTTTAAACCGTGAAGTAAGCAATTCTAAAGTCTTTATAAAGTTATGTTGCTTTGCTTCATCTAAACTTCCTAATCCTTCGTCTATTATTAAAGTTTCTACTTTAAAATTATTACGTCTAGATAGTAATTCCGACAATCCTAGTCTAATAGCTAAATCGATAATCATACGTTCTCCACCACTATAGTTAAAATATGATCTAACTTCCAATCCATCTTGTATCGTTATTTTAAACGTATCAACCAAATCTCCATTAACTGATTCCCGCTGAGTAACAAATTTGATAGAAATGGGTAAATCAGATAATAATTTTAGATTTTCATTTACTAAAAGGTCTAATTCATTAATCAAATTGTCAATAATTAACAAAGGTATACCTTTATGACTAAAAGCTTGAGATAAACTAGAATATATTTCTTGTTCTTTAATTAATTGATTAATAATAACTCGGTGATCACTTAGTTTAGAAATTATATCTTTTAATTCCTTAGCGGGATTCTTTAAACTTTCTAGTTCACCTTCTAACTTGGATGCTTCGCCATGTAACCCAGTAATTTTATTCTTGTGAGATTTAATAACAAAATTCATTGTTATTAGCTTTTTGTTTGTATCCTTAAACTTTACGATTATTATTTTTTTAGAATCATCAATATGCATCTTTTTATCTAGTATATCTTGATATTCTTTTCTCAGGTTCTCTTTAATAATGTCCTTATTTGATTTATCTATATTAGAATAACAAATTGGGCATTTTTCATTAAGTAAGTCTAATGCTGCAGCTTGGCTAGATAATCTACTAATATTTTGGTCAATGTTTCTAAGTTCCATATCTAGTTCTTTAATACGCAATACATAAGAATTATATTCTTCTTGAATACTGCTACACTTGGATTCCATCTTTTTATAATCTTTTTTAGTATTTTCATAATCTTTTAAAATTTTACTTAATTCTGTTTGTTTAGATTTTTGTATAGACTTAACATCTGAAATCTGATGAAGGCGTTCTTCCAGATAACCACAGGCTATATCTAATTTATCTTTCTGAGTATTACTTTGCATAAATTTATCTATGCATTCCTTTTTATATTTGTCATACATATTTAATTGCAAAATATCTAGCATAACTTGAGCAGCTTCTTTTGGAGAAAGCTTAGAAAAACTGTCTGCTTCTCCTTGCTCTATACAACAACTATTTCTAAAGGTATCATAATTCATACCTAATACTTTATTAATTTCTTCTTGTGTATTCTTTAATACGGGCCTAGATAATTCCTTAGTAACCATACCACTAGAATTAAGAATATGAAAAGAAAGCTCTGTCTTTTTTCCAAGAGTTCTTTTCCTTAAAACCTTAAAGATTTTTCCATTTACATCAAATTTTATCACAGCCGTACAACTACTTTCTCCGTAATGTATCAAATCGTCACCTGCACCTCCAATCCTTGATTTACCCCACAAAGCCCATGTAACGGATTCCTTTACTAAAGCCGACTTACCACTTCCGTTTAATCCAACTAATCCAATTAATCCTTCAGGAAAGTCTACATGAGTAAGCTTGTGAGATAAAAAATTATTTAACGATACACTTAATAAATTCATTGTTTGTTTTCTTTATCTTTTTTATTAACCAAATCAGCGACCATATTAGCTAAACTTTCTTTAGATACAACTTCACCCTTTGCAGCCTTAAACACTGCATCTGCATCTTCAGGATTAGTAATAGGTTCTCCAAAGGCAACTTTAACTCCCTTCTTGTCCAATCTAGCAGTTACACTACGAATTTCATTAAGAAGATTTTTTACAAAAGCTGCCATAACATCATCGTATTTCTTGGCATCATCCACCATTGCAGTAATTTTTAAAGGAATAATCCACGTCTTTTCTTCAGTCCAATTACGTTTATCGTCTAACGGATTTACATCGCTCATAATTTTTTCCTCTCTTTTGGTTTATTTTTATTTATTTTGTCGTTCTACGTTATCCATGTAATAGGTTACTAAAAAACTAAGAACAGGTACATATACAAAGATCCATTCTAGAATTTCAGTTTTTGCAGCTAAATACCCAGGTAAAACTAGTATTACAAAAACACACATAAATAGAAGTATTCTTGTCAATGTATTATTCATCTTCTGTTTTCTCTCTAATCCAATCTTTTTTCTTGTTTATTTGATTTTTCTTTTTATTAGGTTTAACTCTAGTTCTTGGATTTATTTTCCATGTATGCCTGGGCTTAGGTTTTTTATTGTTTGTTGGCATGCTCTATACCTTGTAAAATAATCTTAAAAACTCCAGGATTAAAATAATCGTTATGATCATAATCTGTGCTATGACTGTTATGGATTTCTAAACCTGAAAATGGCATAATCCTTGGAGTTATTCTATCTGTCTCGTCGTCTGTTAAAAATCCCCAATATCCTAAATGCCCAAACGGTGGGGGAGACATCCGTACTACTGTATCACCATGACTAGAAAAATTAAAACAAGCCTTAATTTGTTTATTTTTTAGTAGATTGTCTATCTTACTTTTTTTAATATGGGCTGAAACCACTGAACCAATTAAAGTAATAGATTGAACACGTAACGCACGATTTCTACGCAACATTTTAATTGTAACCCAGGTACCATAAGAATGACCAACAATATGTATACGGGCACCAGGATTTGCCTTTTTTAACTTTAATAGATACTTCTCAAACTTACTAATTGCCCAATTATCAGGTAGATGGTCTAATTTTAGTTTTTCAAGCAAAGGAACAAGCCATCTTCGTATCCATGATTTAACTGGCGTTAGATATCCAAAACTAAACAAACGATATTCCATTATTTTTTCATCGAATTCATCTAGATAATGCTCCTTTATCCAGTTGCCAAATACATGTTGCCAAACGTCTGTATTCTTAGCATCAGTTAATATTCCATGTATACTTACAATAATAGTTTTCTTAACCATTGCCATTAACCTCCGAAATAAGTTTTAAACCCGCATTAATTATATCTTCTTTTTCAGTTTCGTCCATTTGTTTGTCCTTAAAATATTCTTTAAGTGCAACTTCTTCTTTAATAGATTCCGTTATTTTAGAATTTCTAGTAATACTTTTTGATATTACATTGTATTCAATCTTTAAACTAAAAACATCTCTTCCTAAAATCATTTTTTTAATATTATCTTTATTGACTTGTTTAAGAGCTTCTTTAGTTCCTGTAAATACTATCTTAACCATAGAATCTGCAAGATTAACATCTTTCCAAGGAGCCGAAGCCTCTTTATTATCTTTAAAAACTTCTATATCAAATTGATACATTTTTCTTGTAGGTAAACTTAAAGAATGTATTTTACCCTTGTTATCAAAAAACCACGTTACTTTTGTATCTAAACGTTCGGCAAAAGTTAAATTATTTATACTTCCTACGTAAAAAATTAACGGATTTTTATGTAAAACTTGGGATTTATGAAAATGCCCAAAAGCAAATATATCAACATCAGGGTTATTCTCTATAAGACTTTCTATTGAAACACCCTCGCTTAATGCTATATTGTTGCTCGTCATAGCACCACTTATTTGCTCATGACCAAAATAAAACTTTAATCGTGGAACATCCTTACTACCCTCCGTTTTAAAAATATACGGAGGAGCTACAACTTTTACTTTGTTTATGTTTAGATCAGACAAATAACTTAAAGATGATATACCTCTATCCTGATCATGATTGCCTTCTAGTAATATAACCGAATCTATGACATGATCTCTAACAGACATCAGCCATTTATTAAAACATTGCATCTCTAACGGAGATGGCTTTCGTTTATCGAATATATCACCTGTAACAGCGACATACGTAGGCATACACGACTTTATTTGCTCAACGATCTTATGCAATATAAACCTAGTATCCTTAAATCGTTTAGCTTCATTTATATGTAAATCACTACAAATAAACATTGACATTATTAGGCTCCAGGTACGTGTATTCTACTTTTCTTGTTTTTATTATCTTGAACTTTTTCGTACAACATTACAGTTTGTCTTGCCATACGTAAAGACATAGACTGTGCCAATACACGATGGCAAACACTTTTAACTTGATTTATGTGACAGTTTTCTAGCCATCCTATTTGCATCGTATCTTTATCTATATCCCAAAAAATTCTAAACTTCAATGCTCGTTCTTCCATAAGTCTAGCAACCTTTTCTTCCTTGCTTTCCTCTTCAGGCTTTTTCTTATTTTCGATTATTCGTTTTCCTTCAACTATACGAGACTTGTTTAATTTATCCCATTGCAGTACTCTATCGCATAAATACTCAGCTAAAGCTTGATTACAATTTGCAACATATTTTAAAAGTAATTGACCAGTATTATCATAAGAACAAATATCTACAATTGCTCTTTTTTCTGAGGATACTTTCGGCTTCTCAACCATTACTTCTTTTGGCTTTTCTTTAGATACTTCTACTGCTTGTACATCTTTTGTTTCTGTTACTTTTGCATCCGATTTTACTTCTTCTTTCTTTTTATCAAACATTCCCATTTTGCGTTCCTCCTGTATTTAATTTATTTTTTGTTTCTGTTAGTACTTCTCCGCACCAAGGACAATGACTAATTGTTTTGCCTCGGTATCCGCCAAAACCACGAACAGCCGAAAGAACAAAGCCATCATTTAAGGTACCAATGTTCTCTTTCCAATCTTTACATTTAAGACATTCCATAGGCTTACTCATTTGTGTTTTTTGACCAATCCCGTTAAAGAATAACTTCCAAAGTCTACCATAATCCAAGGGTCTTTTCCTTCTTTTATTCCATCCTTATACGTCTTAATTAATAGTTCTTTATTAAGTTTAAATGATTCCTTTGCGGTTAATTTATGCTCAAGCAATACATCACTATATTGAATGTCACCTTTTTTAAATGCTGTAGCTCCTGAGTTAGGCGTAACAAATCCGCCAGTATTCTTAGCAACCTTTGCTACTCGCTTATCACTTTTTTTTCTTTCAGACTCTTTTTTCGTTAGCCATTTCGGTTTCATTTTAATGTAACATCCAGTTCCAAAAATATGTATGTAAACGACTGATCAACCTCGGATACCAAGTAATATTACTAAACGGAAACATAGATAACTCATGTTGTATAGTTGTTAAAAAATGCTTCCTGCATACAGTTGTAATATAACCTGTGGGTCTTGTGTAACCTGGTTTACCACATACCTCGCAAACGTAATGAGACTTTGCTTCGTAATCATGAATTAATCCACGTGCTACAGGTGACACACCTTCTACATAAAATCTTAAACCACCAAATTTTTCTTTAATTTGTCTTACTTTAAAATCGGGAAGTTCAGTGTATGCCATTTCGTCCAATTTTTGACATAGTTCATACACTAGGTTTAACCAACCATCGTTTATTTCTAATCCCCAACTAGGCGTACACCATTCAAATTCCTTAAAGTCTTCATGGTTCATTTTAATATCTTTTTCTCCGAATTGACGAGCTTGCGCCCAATGACACTCACATATAAATTCGTCAAAACCTGCCCAAGAACAATCTCCACATTCGTAAACCGTTGTTTTACTTCCGCAACGATCACACAGACTACCATCTCCATACCCGCAATTACCAACAACAGAGCATTCCATAGGACAATGAATATTATTACATATTGCATGTTCTAATGATCGACTCATAAATCCTCTCTATTAAGTTAAAGTTACAGTTTCAATACCAAAATCCTTTTTTATCTTATCTATCAAATCATACTCTTTCAGCTTTTTATTTAGGTTTATTACGTCAAGACTTTTTATATATTTAAAGGTTTTATTCTTTGTGTAATAAATCCGTTTGAATTTGGTATAATAACTTTTGTTATTTACTGTAACAAGCAGATGATAAAAATAATCATCCGTTATCCACATTTTCTTGGCTTCCATTGTATGCAATTCCTTGTCTTTCAATCCTAAAAGTACGCAAATAATCTAAAGCAAAACAATTACTAAATGCATCCCATAGTGCATGATGCCTAAACATATCATGAATATCTAATTTGTTATTTAGGTAATTGTCTGTTTTTTGTTGTGCATATTCCAGCATATCACCACGTAGTTTATCAAATGGTACACCAAACGTAGTAGATAGTAAAAAAACTGCGCCTGTTAAATCAAAAATTCTTCGACTAAATAGCTTAACAGACTTAGGCAAATCCTTTTCTATAAATTTAGAATCAAAATACGATACACCTCTGCCCATCATTATAGAACTAGGTTTAAGCCAGTTACACAGTTCTTTGTCTAATTCGTCTAAAGTAACCAAAGATCCATCGTCTAATTGTTGAAAAGATATTTTGTTTACCATCATAGACTTAGGTTTACAAAACAGACCATGCCTAAACTTAACAGCCTTATAAAAGTGTTCTTTTGTCTTGTAGTTAACAAGGCCAATAGATATAAGTTTCCCCTCCAAAGTATCGGAAGAACACTCAATATCTACACTAATTATATCGCTCATTTTTTTAACTCTTTCCTAATACTATACAAAAACTCGCTAACAGCCAATGCATTAAAAAAATTATCATCCTCGAAAGATTCTATCTTTGCATCAGCTATTGCATTATCTACAATCTTTGGGCCAATCCATTCATTCATAATATATTTCCTCCACGATAATTTTAGTTCCTTTACATTAGATTTTTTCTTTTCTTACAATTTCAAGCTCGTCTACAGACTTAACTCCTAAAAACTTCAGATCAAGATTAAGAGATGCTATCTTTACATTTTGTATATCGTCTACTTTAACCTTTACAGATCGCCCACGTATCTTGCCTACGTAAACAAACCCTGGTGCATGTTCCTGTGGTACGGCAAATCCATGATTATCTACTTCTTTTTGTTCGCCCATAAAAATCCTCCTAATTTCGTTTAGATTACCAAGAAATGATTTAAATCTGGCCATAACTTCATAAATCCTTTCTTTGGTTTGACATATAAAACTCCAGTTTCTTGCGATTTAATAACTTTTGGATTATTAAGTGAAGATGCAGGAGTTGTTCGTATAACTAAATCTTTTTTACTATCATTAAAAAATTCAATTTTCACAAATTCGTTAAGTTGTTTAGTATCATCATTAAATTCAGCTTTGTTTTCTTTTAGATACTTGTCCAATGGATCGTTAATACGTGGTTGATTTTCGTAATGATAACCACATAAGGATACGACTATATTATTTTTAACAATACATCCACAATCTAGCGGAAATATCTTATCCATTAGTTTTCTCCTTAATTCTTTCTAGGATTTTGACTTTCAAACCTTTCATAAGTTTATCATCATCCCGTAGCGCACAAATTGCTTTAGGTTTTCCTACAAATTTTTCTTTTCCTATAGTGTAAGTTTTCCCACTATTTTCTATAAAACCTTCAAGCAATCCATAACAAAATACTTCTTTAGCTAAATCAATTTGTCCTTTTCTATCTCCGTCAGTAAAAAAGTCAAACTCTCCCCGACGAAACGGAGGGAACGTTTTATTCTTAACTATCTTAAATTTAATTGCCTGTCCAATAATTTTATCTGAATCCTTATCATCCTTAAGCCATGCTCTCCTAAACTCGATCCTGATGGACGCAGCATGCCGTAATCCTAGTCCACCTGGCGTTGTGTCTGGTGAACCATACATAACGCCTATCTTCTCTCGTATCTGATTAATAAACAATACTAGACAATCATTTGGTAACATATCCTCGCCTACCTTCATGTTAAGCGCAGAATGTAGCTTTCGTATTAGTCTGTTAACCATCTTAGCCCTTATTCCTAGTTGTTCTGCATCTTCCATAGGTTTCTCTAAATCTTTTTCTGGCACTAACGCTGCTGTACTATCGACTACAACTATGCCACAATCTGCCGATCTAACAACAGCATCTAAAATATCACAAGCTTGTTCTCCTGTTTCAGGTTTAGCTAACTGTACTGTAGATACATCTAATCCTAAGCACTTAGCCCATTCAGGATCAAATGAACCTTCTACATCTAACCACACAACCTTTTTACCATCTTTCTGAACATGGGCTGCAGTCTTTGCAGCCATAACAGATTTTCCAGTTCCTTCTCTACCAAAGTATTCTACTACACGCCCGTAAGGAAGTCCACCGCCAGTTTCTATATCTAATGTCAAACTTCCCGTAGATACACGATCCACATCTAGTCCTACTAGTGAATCACCAGAAATGATCGTGTTGCGACCAAAACGTTTATTAAGTTCTCCGATGGTGTCGCTTAGGTCTGACACGGCTTTTACCTCCTTCTTTTACTCTTGCAATAAATCCTTTGCTATCATTCATTTCTTTTCCAAGTTCTAACATAACGTGGTGACAACCAACCACAATCGCATCTGCAATATTGTGATCTTTTGTTCTCATATGAAACTCTTTGTTAACCGCTGATACAATTTCTTCTTTTTTAGACTTTCCCGTCAACCCTGGAAATGATTTTCTAACGGTAGATGCCATATAAAAATTTACATTTTTACCGCTATACGAAAACCATAAATACTGTATTTGTCCTGCAATCCGATTTAACTTTTTCAATACAGTCGGATCTTTAGCAAAAAACGTATCTTCTACAGAAATATCTGTAGGTCTATACATTTTTATAAGTCCAGCTACAGAATGAGCTATATAAAAGAATTTGGCAGCTTCAGAGAGAGTAGATTTAGGAGGATTAATGACTCCCGAAGCTACCAATCCATCCTCTTCAAATACCGACCATCCTGTTGCTACGCTGGATAAATCTAAACCTAATGTTTTCATACTAAATACCTTATAGCCTTTCTTAACAATTTTGCATCATCCTTAAATCTTCCCAGTCCGTTGTTACATCTGTCACAAAGTAAACCTCTAACTTTTTTAGTCTTGTGGTTATGATCTACGGATAACCGTTTCTTTATCATAGACTCAGGTATACAACAAATAGCACATTTACCTTTTTGACGCTTAAACATTCTGTTGTAATCCTCTAGAGTTATACCGTACCTTTGCTTATATTGAGTACGCCTATGCCTGTCAGGGTTTGCTTTGTTATACTCAGTACCATAAACTAACATTTTATCTCTGTTCTTTTTCCTATAAATTCTTCCATACGCTAGTCGTTTTTTTCTATGTTTTCTATACGATTTAGCAGTATATCCCGACATTTTTTCAGGATTATTTTTGAACCATTCTTTACTTTTGGCATCTACTCTTTTTTTGTTTTTTCTATAGTATTCTCTATTATACTTTATATAGTACTCTTTGTCGTACACCCTTAACTTCTTTTTGCCTTTTAAGGGCATACTATTCGATATCTCCTAATCCATCCAGGGCATCATCTAACCCCTCAGTAACAGGAGCTTCCGTAGCAACAACTCCAACAGATTCCTTAGTTTTGGATTCTGTAGTCTCTCGCTGTGGTACTTGCCCATTCATAAGCATTCGTACTTTTTCTACAGTTGAAGGTTTGAAAATGGTATTCAAACTAAACGTCTTCAACTTCTTATCGGCTTCCGTCAATGGTGTACTTTCCCGTTCTGGAATAACTGTGTACTTTGTTTCTAGTTTTTTTCCAGTCCTATTAACCACCAAATCATACTGAGTTGGATCGCCATATTTTTCTGCAATCTTCATAATAGTTTCTTTTAATGTGCGACTAAATAACCAAACTTTCATTCCTCCATCTTTTCTATCAATAACATTTACAACATACCGTACATTTGCTTCATATCCATACGCTTTTCTAAATACCGACTTTGCTTGCTTTTCGTTCTCCGTACCACCCTTATCTCTAAGTGCCTTACCTTCTTCAAACAATTTAGTCTTATCAGGATGATTACACATTGGACAATCTTTTCCAGGGCATACAGCAGCACGTTTTACCTTATTAAACCAATGCTCATTAAATATTTTATAAGCACCAACAATCCGTACTGTATTTTCTCCCTCTTCTAAAACTAATCGCGTTAGTTTGTTATTGCCTCCAGTCTTAGTTGTCATTTCTTTTTCTTCGGGCGAATCAGCCCAAGGATTTACGTCACTCATAGTAATACCTCCTGTTTTTATTTTTTTGCTTCTATTTGCTTATCAATCACTTCTATTTCTAAACTCTTCTTCAATGTTAAAATTCCTTGATTTGCTGCTTCTAGATATCCTTCAAATACATGCTCTGCTTCAGCCCAACTAGCAATAGCATTTCTTGCTTGTCTTTCTGCTACAGCAGAAACAAATTTACCTTCATTCCAGGTTGATCTAATACCCACATACTCAGCTACTTCGTTGTTTGCTCTAGCAACTTTAGTACGTCGATACTTATCTGATAAATACATATAAGCACCTGTAAGTCTATCAAGTCTATCTCTATACCATTCTAATCGACTAAATGCACCATCTCGTACAGAAGTCCGTAAATCTTCACCTATATCGGATACTAACTTAAAAACTTCTTGGTCTTTTACTGTAACTAATTTATCACTTTGTTTTGTTGATGTCATGTCAGTAAATCCTCCTGTTCATTTGTATCGAATGTTAACGTAATTTCTTGTATAACGTACTTATCAAACCAATGTTTTTTATACATCTTTATTTTCCCAGGTACATATTTAACTTCTAAAGCAGACGCTTGTGTTCTTTTTACTCCTGGTTTAAACTCCATTATATCGTACATAGCTCTTTCGGCTTCTTTGTAGGAAGCATACGAAAAAGGTATGCCACCATTAGTACCAATAGGAGTATAAACTTTTTCGACAAGCTTGCCTTTTTCATCCTTAGCTTCCCACCTAGTACAAAGAATCCATCTAGGTGCTAATTTACTTGGCTTTATCTTTTTTCCCATTTTTGCGTCCTTCCCTCATACGATTTATATCTTTTGCAAGAAATCCTGCAACAATCTTGTACAACTTTTCTTCTGCTGTATCAAGATTTTCTCCTTCTTCAAGAACAACTTCAATTTCGTCTCCGAAAGAAGCAGAATTGAAATCACCTAGATTAATTGTACGACCTAACTTTTTTACTAATCTGGTTACTCTCATAGTTTTTCTCCCATTCTTATCATATTAATAGTATACCATAAAAGACTCTATTTGTCAAGTGATTTCTTGTAATGTTTACAATGTTTCTGGAAGTCACAATAGCCACATGACTTAAGATTATGTGTATATTCACCTTTTTCTCTAAGTTTGACCAAATCCTTAAAATCCTGTATAATAGCTTCATGGTCTGCTTCTGTCCTAACAGTCGTCCGTATTGCAGATTTTCGTGAATAGAACATAGTGGGCACTGTCTCCGTTACCTTAAGTTCATGCTTCACGGCCCAATCATAAATAGTAAGTTGCTTATTTTTATCTATGTCTTCTTGCGTAGGCACTTTCCATGACGTTTTAAAATCGACAACTCCCAATTTATTTGATTCTAAAGGCATTAATAAATCTACCTTACCAATTATCTCAAAATCCGTTCCTTGGTCATTCTTAACAGGAATACAAAAGTTCCATTCAACCTCTAGAGATTCCCTTAAATAATTTTCTCTTTTAGCAAAATCATAAAACTTATGAATCATCCCATACCCATAATTAAGTTGTTGTTCGTATCCTTCCGTATTAGAAAACATGTTACCTACTGACTCTACAGAAAACATAAAATGCTTTTTCCAGTTTCGTATTAAAAACTCTTTACTAAAATCTTTAGCATTATACATGTGCTCCATCAACGAATGGAATGCTACCCCTGTCACCAAAGGATAGCTTAAGGGAACAAACGGTTTTATGTACTTTACATACTTCAAGAAGTACATCCATTCGCATCTGTCGGCAGTATCAAGAGCCGTATGTGATAATCTTAGTTTTTTCATGTTAACTATCGCCAATCCCTTTTACTAACTTCGTCCCAAGCATCACGAATGCAATCCTGAAAGCTAAATCCTCGTTTAGCACAGTAAGCCATTAGAAATATTGCAATGTCACCTATAGCATCTTTGGCTTTAGTTTCATGCTCTTTTTGGGTTCCGCGAATGCCTTGTAAACCTTTTAGGTGTGCATGTGAAAGTTCTCCGAGTTCTTCCATAGCTCCAATCAAACATCTGGACATACCAGATTCTTTATCCTTATTAGGAAAATTCTTATTGTTCCATCGTTCAACTTCGTCTTGTTTATCATCTAAATCATATGGATAGCTCATGGCTTCCCCTTTCTTTTGTTGAAAAGTTTTTCATTAGTCTAATGCCACCCAAACAGATTTTACTTGTGTGTAAAGTTCTATAGCTGCCTTACCAAGTTCTCTACCAAACCCACTTTGTTTAAAACCTCCAAATGGAGAAGCTGCGTCAAATACATTATAACAATTAATCCAAATGGTTCCTGCTTTAAGCTTCTTAGCCAATCTATGGGCTTTGCCTATGTCTCTTGTCCAAATACCTGCAGATAGTCCATATAGAGTATTGTTAGCCCTCTTAATTAAGTCATCCATATCTTTAAAAGAAAACACAGTAACTACAGGGCCAAAAATTTCTTCCTTGGCAATAGTACAATTATCATCGTCACAATCAAAGATAGTAGGTTTAACAAAATATCCTTTATTCCTAGCAGGCCCTCCTCCTGTAATAAGAATAGATCCTTCCTTTTTACCAGTTTCAATAAGACTCAAAACCTTAAAATACTGTTCTTTGGATACCAAAGCACCCATTTCAGTCTTTGGATCTAATGGATCACCTATAACTATCTTATCTGCCTTTTCTTTAAATTTATGTAAAAACTTATCTTTTATAGACTCTTGAACGTATAGACGTGAACCTGCACAACATACTTCTCCTTGATTAAAGAAAATACCTGTAATGGCTCCCTGTACCGCTGCGTCTATATCCGCATCATCAAATACAATATTAGGTGCTTTGCCACCCAATTCTAAAGATACTTTCTTAAGATTGCTTCGAGCAGCCATTTCCATAATAAGTCTGCCTACTTCTGTAGATCCAGTAAACGCTACTTTATCAACATCTTCATGCAATGCAATAGCTGCTCCTGCAACTGGGCCATAACCTGTCACAATGTTTACTACGCCTGCGGGAAGATGCGTCATAAATAACAATTCTGCAAAACGAAGTGCCGTTAAGGGAGTTTGTTCCGCTGGCTTTAAGACTACAGTACAACCTGCAGCCAATGCTGGCCCTAACTTCCATGCTAACATTAGCAACGGAAAATTCCAAGGAATAATCTGTCCTACAACCCCTACTGGTTCTCTAAGAGTATAGTTAAGAAATTCTCCATTAACAGGAATAGTTTCGCCTTCAATCTTATCTGCTAATCCTGCATAATACTCGAAGCATTCTACAGCTAGAAGAAGATCAACATTAGAAGTTTCACTAATAGGTTTTCCATTGTCCAAACTTTCTAGTTGAGCAAATTTTTCTTTGTCTTTGTCTAAAAGAACAGCAATACTATGAAGTATCCTACCTCTTTCTCTAGCTGTAAAGGTACTCCAAGGCCCATTGTCAAACGCTTCACGTGCTGCTGCAACGGCTGCATCCACGTCTACAGCCCCTGCTTCTGCCACATCAGTTAACTTTTCTTCCGTAGCAGGATTAATTACATCAAACCGCCTTCCAAGATCAGCTTCAACCCACTCATTATTAATAAAAAGCTTCCCTGGCTTAATTTCATTTCTTACATCTGGCAATAACGATTCATCTACTTTAAGTTTAGTACTCATTTAGGTATCTCCTCTAATTTTAGTTTTTTCATTTCTCCGAATCTAGTACCAGTTTTTATATCTACGACCATCGAGACATTAATCTTAGGAATCGGTCTTTCCATTTCAGTTTTTACTAGCTTAATAACGATGTCCAGTTCTTCTTTCTTTACTTCTACGCATAATGAATCATGAATAGTCAAAACAAGTCTAGATTCAAGAGCTTTATCATATAAAGCTTTCCTTACACGCAATGTAGCAATAGACAAAATATCATGCGCCCCGCCTTGAATAGGACTATTAACAGCTTGTCGCTTCGCATGTTCTTTTACAGCAGGATTACCTGAATTAAAATCCTGGTACAATCTTCTTCGGCGACCTATCCAATTTACTACTTCGCCTACTGATTCTGCTCGTCTTTCGGTATTTTCCATCCACCGCTTCATTCCAGGATATCTTGTAAAAATTGCATCAAATACGCCTTTGACTTGATCTAAAGATAAATCTGTTTCTTTAGCTAAATTATCTTCACTCTTCCCATATATAACAGAATATACAATGGTTTTAGCCTTATCTCGTATTTCTTGAGTAACTTCTTCATAAGGAATACCAAAACCAATAGATGCAATTTTCTTATGAATATCCAAATCTTTATTAGAAATATCAGTAATCATTGTCTCGTCGCCACACTCATTGGCTAATAATCTAAATTCTATCTGCCCAAAATCTGCCTCTAATAAAACATATCCAGGTGAAGCAATAATACCATTTCTAACTTCTTTGGCTTTCTCTGAATCTCTTATAGGAATATTTTGAAGATTTGGATTAGAGCTAGATAAACGTCCTGTAACCGTTACATGTTGTTTATAACTTGTATGTAACTTACCGTCACTTTTTACTAAATCAGGAATAGGAGCTATGTAAGTAGATAAAAATTTACGTAGTTTTCTATGCTCCTGAATTACCTTTGGAATTTCATGATGGTCAGCTAACTTTTCTAGCACATCCTTATCGGTAGACGGTTTCTTAGGGCCTTTTGTTTTTCTATTCTTGTTAGAAACGTATTTAAGTATTGGTAACTTAAGAATATCATAAAACAATACACGCATTTGGTCGGATGAATTGAAATTAACTGGCTTCTTTTGCTTATCTTTTAATTGATTAACTTCAGGAAAATCATTTAAAGCTTCTTCCAGTTCATCAATTTTATGCTTGTACTTAATAGCTAACTTTTTATAGTATTCAACATCTACTGATACACCAATTAGTTCCATATCCGCCAATGCAAAGGATAAAGGTACCATAACTTTTTGCAATAGCACCAATAATCCCTGAGATTTTAATTTCGGGAATAAATTAATAAAAACTCTAAGTGTACAATCAGAATCTTTTCCAGCATACTTAGCTAATGAATTTAAAGGAGCTTTAGCATACGTATCAGAATCAACATCTGTTTCTTTAACTCCCAAAATCTCATACAATTCATTAGCATAGTCTCCCATATCCGTGTACTTTAAGGATAAGTCGGTTAATCCGTGACCACCCTTATCATTCTCATCAAGCAAATAATGCGCTAACATGGTATCAAATACAACTCCACGTAATCGTATGTTGTGTAATCTAAAAAACTGATAATCATACTTTATGTTCTGTCCTACCTTCTTTATATTTATATCTTCTAAAAGTTCTTTTAGTATTTTCCATATTACTTTTTCATCCGTCCTAGCCCAAAATGGTTCTATCCCAAATTTATAAAAAGGAATTACCCATGCTTCCCCAGGTTTCCAAGAAAACTGAACCATAATAATCTTGCCTGTTAGATAATCTCCAACAGTTTCTGTATCCACAGAGACAACTTTAGCTTTTTTAACATGTTCAGCTAACAAACTAATTTTGTGTAAATTGTCGCACATGATTACATCCGTACCTAACTGATTAGTTTCTCCTGTTTCCCCGATTTGTTTAATCAGCTTCAAATCTCTAACAAACTGTTCTGTTGAATCCATATCCTCGCCTCTACGAATAATAAACGAAGGATGCCACGTAGGAACACAATAGCATTGGTATTTGTCACTCCACATGGGTTTTCCTCTAAGTTTGGTAATGCCATCAGCATTCAACACTCGTTTTAACGCTACTGCGCCTAATAGCCCAATAACTTTAGGCTTCTGAGCATATATCTCTTGGTCTAGGTAATCGGCACATTTCTTAACTTCAGAAGGTTTAGGTGCTCGATTACTAGGTGGTCTACACTTTACAGAATTAGTAATATAGATATTTTTTCTATCAATACCTGCTTCTTTAAGATACTTAGTTAAAAGCTTTCCTGATTCGCCAATAAAAGGAATCCCTTGTATAATTTCGTCTTTACCAGGAGCTTCCCCTATCAACATTATGTCAGATTTCTCATTTCCATGACCCCATAAACATACTAGCTTTTTGTCTTCCGCCTCGCTAGTCTTATGCAAAGGACACTGCTTACATTCGGGATCTCTCCCATTAACATGTTTCTTTTTAGATTTTACAACCTTCTTTTTAGTTTTTGTAACTTTCTTTTTCTTTAGCATACTATACCTTCTTTAGTTCTGCTTTTATGATTTCAGGGCTAAAAGGAAGCAGCCTTGATAGTACTCCTGTGTGATATTCCTTAGATACACTATCTTTTGCTTTACTAATCATCTTTAGGCATAGCGACAAAATTGATACATCGTCTCCACCACACCCACCTTCGCAATATACTAAATAAGACAGCCCATCTTCACTGTTATCTATTAGTTTAGTTAGTTCCTTAACTCCCTTATAACGCACAAACGTATCGGGATCTTCTTCCCTTGGTAAAAACACAACTTTAGGGATTAACGAGTTTTCTATCATTATAGGAATATTTTTAAACGCCATCAGCTTACCTGCATCGTCTCCGTCATACAGTAACACGATAGTTCTACACTTTTGTCCCAATAACTTACATTGCACAGGTGTAAGAGCACTCCCTAGTTGTGCTACTGCGTTAAATCCTTTTATTCTCATCCTAATGCAATCAAAATTGCCTTCTACCAGAATAAGTGGTTCTTTAGAAGTAGCTTGTTCAAATCCATACAAGAAATGTCCCTTTTTATAAAATTCAGAGTTAGTACTATTAATGTATTTGGGTACTTGTTCTTCGCTTATTGCCCTTGCAGAAAATCCTCGTACATGTTTTCCTACGCTACCAAATATAGGAAATATTAGCCTTCCTTCAAACTTTGGTACAAGACCATATCCATAATCACCAAACAATCTTGAATTAATTAGTTCATCATACGTAAACTTCATAAATTGCATATATTCTGCAAATCCTTTATAAGGACAAAATCCTAAATGGAAGTCTTCAACATCAGGTATTACAAATCCTCTATGTATTAAATATGCTTGAGCATCTAAATCTTTTTCTAACTCAGTTCTAAAATAATTAGCTGCTACGTTATTCAACAAAAGTAATCTTTCGTCGTCTATGAGAGTAACAACGTTAGTGCGAGATTCTTTAAGTTCGTTCATCCAACGCTTTCTAAGGTACAACAAGTTTTGTTCTGTGCTATCTAAGGAGTAACCTGTCATAATGGCCAACTTAGATAAAGCTGATTTAAAATCTACTCCGTCCAATTCCATAACTAACGTTAAAGCATCTCCACTAACTTTGCATGACCAACAATGATATTTAGTATCGCTCTTTCTAATAGTAAAACTAGGATTAGTATCGTCATGAAACTGGCAAATAGCATTAATCCATTCACCATTATCTTCTATTTGTGAAAATCCATATTCTTTCAATAGAGATACTACATCAACTTTTTCTTTTATCTCTGTAGTATTTATATGTCGAACACTCATAAATCCATCCCTTCTAAATCCTTTTCTGATACGGTAGCAACATTTTCTTCTTTTGTTCCTTTTACATCCCCTATTATGCATAGATCAAGATCACACCATAACTTTGCGCTTTGAATTCTACCATTTCGACATTTAGGAACGGACATTCGCATTTCATGAGGATTAGCCTTATCCCAAATAAGTCCTATAATTAAATTGGCAGGATCGGCAATACGTTTACTTAGTGCAATATCTTCTATTTCTAAATCATCATCTGATTTCTTTTTCATTCCTTCTGCATTAACTTGTGCTGCAGAAATAACAGGGATTTTCAGAGTTCGTGCTAAACCACGTACATCTTCAGAAATTTCTGACATTTGTTCCCATCCATTTTTTCCTTTAGAATAAGCTTCAGGTTTCAACATACCAAGATAATCAATAAATACTATATCTATACGCATGTTTTGTTGCAGTTGTCTCAACTGAGCTTCTATTAATCCTACGTTACATTTCGGAACATCGATAATATAAAATTCTCCGCTTCTATTAGCTATATCATTTTTTAATACAAATGTTTGTTTATTTAATTGTTCGGCTGTAAGCTGCTGTGTTTTTATATTGATAAAAGGAATTTGTGATTCTAAACTTAATATGCGTTCCCGTATTACTAACTGGGGCATTTCTAAACTTACATATACAACATTGTATCCATTCTTAGACGCATGATTTGCCCAATTGATTAATCCCATTGACTTACCACTTCCAGACTTAGCAATTAATAGCACATATTCAGCAGGCATAAAGCCTCCAGTTAACTCATCTAAAGCTTTCCATCCAGAAGGAATACCTCTAAACTTTTCAGGATTATCCTGCATCTCTTTAAAGTAACTTAATAGATCGTCCACTTCCTTGGTATTTATAACTTCTAAATAGTTAGAATCCATTGCCGTTAATTTTAAATCATACAATTTTTTATCTAACTCTTTAAACGCTTTATTGCCACCTTTGGAATCTAAAATAACAGACGTAGATGCTAAAATATCCGACATCTCTTTAGACATATAAGCTTGTTTAATAGACCTCATAGCAAAAGCAAATTCAGCATCATTTGTAGAAATCTTTTTTAGTTCGTCTATAAAACTTAATACCTTTATTCGTTCTTCTTGTGAAATACCCCAACTTTGCATATAGTTAGAAACTAAATCTACGGTAAGTAAACTTCCGTGTTTGCTATATACATTTGTAACCATCTTAAAAAGATTCTTGTGAAGTTTTTTATTAAAATATTTTATGTTAATGGTCAATAACGCTTTGTTAATTCGATCTGTGCTAGTAAACAATCCTGCTAATATGTTCTTTTCTGATTCTAGATCTTCTAGTTTAATCTTAGCGTACGACATTGCTTCTTTTCCTTTTTGTTGTTCTTGGTTTTTCCATAGTTATAGCCCGTATAACCTGTAGAACTATCTCCATCTGTGCATGATCGTCTTGATCTCCAATGCAATCATCCCGCATTTTTAGCAACATCTGCCATATTTCTCCTATAGCATTTTGTTCTATATCTTGGAAAGCTTCGACTAATTTATTGCATTGTTTGCATTCCCAAGGCTTCCTTCTCATTTCTAAAGCGGGTATTCCATGCCGTTTATCCGAACATAAACTCTTAGCTAACTCGGTATGTGTCATGATTTTTCCTCCCATGTGTTACATTGCAAAACATGGTAGCCGTTCTCTCGCCACATGTCCACAACCCGCTGTCTATCATCTACAATAAACTGAACCTCGTAGCCTTTGTCTCTTAGGAAATCATCTAACATTTCTAGCTTAATTACTTGGTCTGGTCTATAATCCTTGTCTTTTCTCATTAAGAGATAGTCATATCTTATATCCTCTTTAGATAGCCATTCTACAGTTTTTTCTCTTACTATGTCATTTCGTCCAGAAAGAATTATAACTTCGCCATGTTTACGACAAATATTAAACAAATCAATAACCCAATAAATAGGCTTATCGTTTACACAAGCTTCCTGAAACTTACCCCAATGTACAGGAGATTGTCTTACATAATGCAATCTATGGTTAATATCTGCCAATGTCCCATCTAAATCAAATATAAATAATTTTGTACAATCATGCATTCTGTTTATATCCATATTTAATAAGCCTCCCTAATGTTTGTTTAGGATACGGTTCTCTTAGTATCCAATCAAAGCCCTCTTTGTAATCAGGTTCTATGTAATTCTTGTCAAACATATTCCAGATTTCTTCCCATTTTTCTTTTGTATATCCTCGGTTACTCTTCATGCGCCGTTCTACACATTCTTTTTTATTTAATCCAGGAAGAACATGTACTAATGTTTGTACATTATGATCTTCTGCTATCATTAATAATCTTCTTCTAGATCGTAAGCTTGTATTAGTTTCGTCTACTACAATGTTGTACCCACTTCGCAAAAATAATTCTATGGCATATGTTTCTACATCATACACAAGCGATTCCAACTCAACATCAAACTTGTATCTATCGCCGTCTATCATGCTTCGTAGTCCATCACGTGAAACCACAATGTACTTTTTATCTGCGTATTTTCTAGAAAGCGTGGTCTTTCCACACCCTATGTTACCTACAAGAATAACCATTACTTGGTCTTTCTTTTTCTTATGTTCTTCTTTGTTTTCCATCGGATACCTCAGATTGTTTTTTTAGTTTAAAAACAAAATACTCTACCAACACATTGTGTTCCTTCCCATACGCTTGCCCAAAACATTCCGCATAAAACTACTATTCCTGTAACCGTAAGAGCATAAGACATTAGTTTCATAAACCCTCCTTTGTTTTTTCCTTTAACATGTCCAAGATTACAAATTGCTTTTTAGCTAAAATTTGCTTATAAAATTCAGGAAAACCTGCACAAATTTTTCTTTTAATTTGTGGCATAAAATACTTACTAAGAAACTTTTCGATTGTTACTTTTTCTTCCTTTTCTAAGTCAACATGTAATTCCTTCATTAACATGCCAATATCTTTAGGAGTAAAGGTTAGCTTTCCCTCATCTCGTAAATGCTGTATAGCTTTATTCCATCTTGCTTCTGTCCTAAAACCTTCAATGAAATTACCCAATGTATCTTTTCCAGATATATGTTTCCAATCCTTCATATGTTTCTCTTTAAACTTTTCACTAACGTATTTTCCAAAGCAAGAAGTAATCTCCCCGATTGTCGTCAACTGACCATAATTCTTAATTACGACACCTTCTATTAAAGTATTTCCTAATACACTTTGAGTTATCTCTAATATATCAATAAATCTTTCATAGCCTTTGCTCTGTTCCCATTCTCCATTATAAATCAAAGGAACAGTCTCAAACCCAAGGTTATCCGCGTATTCTTTTATTACCTCGTAGCTTTTAACAAAATTTTGTCCTATCTTTACACCAAATACTATAATGTTATATTTCGGAGTTCTTTCGTAAGCTAGTACGTTGTGTTTAGGTTTATTCAGATACTCTCCATAAACAAAAAATGGCCCGATTGATTCATGAATGGCCATAAGCTTATCCCGTCTGCTTTCTACTTCAATAGCAGCTTGTTCAAACATTTTGTCACACGATTCAAAATATATCTGCCTTCCTTTAGAACGCATGACAACTTCACCGCTTTGGTCAACACCAAAACCAAACATACTGCCGTCAACCTTTTCTGTTATCTCAACTGTACCTTTAAAAAGGTTCTGTATGGCATCATGACCTAATGTAAAAATCTTGGGATAGTGCGGTAATGGCATATGTGCCTCCTTGATTGTATTATACCACAGTAGACGGTATAAAGCAAATATTAATTTCCGTCCATAGTAACAGACGAAACATGTTTATCTTCTATACTAACTGTAACAACAACTTTCTTACCTTCTAATCCGTTTACAAGTAAATCCTTTATGTCAGTAAGTAACTTCCTATCTTCTTTGCTTAGTCTTACACCAAAATTAAAGAAACCCATCGAATCCACCTCCCTCCTCGTCTTCTTCTTCTTTCTCATTATGATGTTTAAAATCCCACCATGCATTTATGCTATCTTCACTTATTTCAAATCCATCAAAATCCGCAGGTAAAATAAACGCATACTTAAAATCTTGGTATAAAGAATCCACTTCTTTCTTTGGAAACTTCATATCTAATAAAATAGCTCTAGCTAAATCACTTGGCCCTGCTCCTGAGTAGCCCCATTCAAAAAAATCTGAACCATGCCTTTTTGTATTTTCTAGCATTCTAGTGTTTACACCAGTTAAATCTATTTCTTCTACTTCCACTATTGGTATCCCGTCTTTTCTATAACCTCTATATATTTTTATCTTATTCATTTCTTTTGTATAGTATATGATATATCGAAATCTTTAAATGCCAAAATCATAAGAAGTAAAAATTCAGGTTGACCCCATAATGTAACCCCACAGTAAATCCAAAAGGGTATCATAGCTATGGCAAATAGATTAATTATTATTCTAGTAGAATGCATACTATCCTCCAATCATTTTTAATATACTTGCATAAAAATAAGCAATGAAACAATAAAACCTAAAACTACAAATACTGTACAAACTATACTACATGTTGTCCGATTCTAATAATTCGGGAAATCGTACCCGTATAATAAACTCATACCAAGTTTCTTTACACTTAAACATCGCCATTACGCTTTATAGCCTCGTCTTCATACGGAGTAACAACTCGTCGTACTAACTCTAAAATAGTCAATAACAAAGTACCTACTACTAGAGCTAATCTCCAATATTTGATACCCTTCTTTTCAATAAACTTTTTGCATATAACATGGTTCTGATAATTAATTGCTCCTGCAAAATCTTCGTCTTTAAGAGAAGCAAAATAACGTGCTGTATGTTTTAAATCCGTTGTTTCTTCTATTTCCCATCTAAAAGATTCTGGCAAATACGGCATAATAGTTCCTCCTAATAAGTTCTCTTGTTTTTTAATTTACTAAACTCGTCAAATAACTCTTGGCATTCAACTTCTCGTAATCCACCCTTAAGCTTCATATGGCTACGACCTAACACTCGCATTTTCTGATTAGAGATATCTAATTCAATAAAGCCTACCTTTTTTGCATCAGCCAAAGAAACACCATAATAAATCTTAGATATCTTAGACCAATGACACGCAGTAAAACACATAGGGCAAGGTTCACATGTTGAATAAATAACACAACCTTTAAGGTTTACTGTTTTAAGTTTCTTACATGCTTTTCTTATCGCGTTAACTTCTCCATGCGCGGTAATGTCTGTATCTTTCCAAACTACGTTATGTGCGGATACAACAACTTTATTGTTTTTTACTATACATGCTCCAAAAGGCATTTGTCCTTTTTTCATACCTTCACGTGCTTTATCAATTGCAAGATTCATAAAGTGTTTATGCTGTAACATATTTATTTATCCTTTTTCTCTAATGATTCTATTCTTTTAACTAATATTTTAATTGTTCCATCTAATACATCTATTACTTTTTCTAATATTTCTCTTTTTTCTCTTTCATCTTTAAGCATTCTAGCTAAGTCTCCTGTTTCGCTAAGAATCTTTAAACTAAAATTTTCGTCATGCTGTACAACTTCAGCAAGATGCTTAAGCATATCTTTTGTACTTTGTTCTTTCCTTACTTTTCTAGCTCTTAATTTTTTATGCATTTAAACTATCCTTATCTTTAGAAAATTTGCTCCATAAATCATCCATAGATAACATTCCAAATCCATTAACTAAACTATTGCCCCGTGTTCTCCATAAAACTCCAAACAATCTCTTAGGACGCGAAGCATCTTTAAGTTGAACATATTGTTCAATAACTTCGTATCTTAATTCATCAGCAGAAATAATCCCATTCTTTGCCATAAATACTAACAACTTTATATTATCTCCTGTTTGCTTGGCTTCTTCTGTTTGTGCCATATTCACACCACCGAATAAACTGTAAACCGAAGATGCACGTTGCCCTGATTGAGCTACAGTATCAGGCGCATGTAAAACATAACTATCGCCTATACTTGCGCTACCTCCACCGCCACCTGTAGCCGTTGACGATGAATCTGTACTAGCTTGGTTAACTGTTCCAGTATTATTGTTTCCTACTGAAGTCGTAGCACCATAGGCTAAAGATGTAATTAATCCAATTATAATTATTACAGATAAGATTATTCGTCTCATTGTATTTATACTCCTTTTATTTCTTTCTATACCTTAATTGTACCACATAAGAGGATAGAAGTCAAGTAAAAACTTAATATTTTGTAATTCATTATCTCATATAGACTTACAAAGTATAACCCTTATTTTATAAACTTTACTTTGTCCCATTTTCCACAACAAGGACATAAAGGATTAGGAAATCCATGTGCTTGTTCGTCTACAGGCGACCATGAAGATACAAATGCCAATCCGCAACATCCACATTGCCATGTCATATTACTACTATTTGGAATAACAAAATCAGTAGTAGAATTTGCAGCATTAATAAAATGTGTATTATTAGGATCAAACTTATCAGTAATAGGATCTTCTTCTTTAAATTCATTTGGAGCCATCGTGTCATGGTATGCATTCGTACATGAATTAAAAAATTCCCAAAACTTTTTAGTCCCCATTATACTAAACAAATCGTGCATGTCTTTAACGTCTTCTGTAGTAATCTTTGGCAATTGACGTTGAAGATATGCACTTTCTTTAAGTTCTCTTGGTTTTCTCATTATCGCCTCCATTGCGAAATTTTTTTCTAATGTTTAAACTTTGCAATATAATATTATGATACTCTATATCTTCTTTGGTTAAAGTTCCTTTTTTAAACTTTTGTCTAATATCCCCATACAACATAACCATTGTATACAAATCTTTTTGTGCCTTCTTATAACGTAATATTAATAATCTTTGTTCTAACATAGATCTATTACCGTTGCTTTCTCCGTTAGCACATAATATTCGTCTAACACTCCTACATTGTAAAACCAAACACCATGTTTAAATTGAGTATCTTTTTGTTCGTGTATATGACCAAATAAATGCACCTTCGGCTTAACACGGTTAATTGCCTGCATTAAATCCCAACAACCCACATGTTCCCCTTTGTTTCCAGAAGGTAAACTAGGAACATCCATAATTCCCTGTGGAGGGCCATGTGTAATCAATACGTCAGTTTCATCTGGTATCATATCCCAATATTGTTTAATGTCGTCACCTCGATCTGCCATAAAATGCCAATCATTAAATGTCGGAGTAATAGGTGAACCCCAAAATTTAACTCCGTCTATAATATATTGTTCATTCTCTAAATACTTGGCATTTGTTAACATTGCCTGTACTAAGTTATAATTACCCACTAGGAAACTATCATGGTTTCCACCAATTACTAACTTATGTTTATGGGGTAATTTTCCTAACCATCCATTAAACATCGATAGACCACTAGCATCATACACATCAATATCACCTGCATGGATAAAAACATCTCCATCAGGTATATCCATTTTAAGATATTCTAAATGTGTATCTGATATAGCTACAATCTTCATTTCTTACTCCTATGTTCTTCAAGAAAATCTGATATTTCTTCCCTAATTTTAAAATACAACGCTTCAAATACTTCTGCTCCGATTTCTCTAACAAGTCTAACCAATTCTTCTTGAGATTCCTTATCTTTTTTCATGTTAATCTCTCCCTTCCTCGTTATATTGTAAAGTTCCTTCTGGTACATATCCTGCTCCCAATATTGCCTGATTTACTAAAGTTAACAGTTCATGCAAATCAATATGATCGCCTTCGGTTTCAACAGTGGACTTAGTACCTCCTATTTCGATTGTTATCTTTGTCATAAAACCTCTCCTTTTTGCGAACCGTTTTTTTAACACTCCCTCGGCGGTTCTATACGTAATACATACGCCGATTACTTAGGTTTTACATGTTCCATGATATTTTTTAATTCTTCCCATTGTATAACCACCATATCAATAAGACTACTCTTAGAACATAATTCAAGATTCTTAATAAATTCCTCTTTAGTCATATATTCCTCCGTTTTTCTGTATACGCCGAATTGCTTACTATCCTACGTTTGTTCTTGCGCCATCATCCCATTGCTTGCTATCTAGACCAAGATATTGGCATATCTTCTCTAATTGTGGTTTACCGTAATACTCATACTTTCCTAAAGACTTAGCCAATTCTTCTTGGCCGTTTAACCAAAGCCATGCCATATAATGACTCAATGACCTAGACGCAGAAAGTCCTCTACAATCGTTTGCTTTTTCCCATGCAAAATCCATATAATCAATCATAACAGATTTTACATCTTCCAACTTATGCGGTTTCCAATCCTCTTTCTTAGTATCATCATTTAAGTACGGCTTTGCATGTTCGTAATCCATAAACATCACATATTCCTCAACCTCTTGACCAAAGAGGTCGTTGTCTTTTCTTTCTTCATACCTAGCTACTATTTCATCTTGAGTTCGCATTTTTTATCTCCTTTATTTTGTTTTTCATAGTTTACTTCCCACCGTAATCTTAACAATTTTTTCTCTAAACTCACAGCCTCTTTCAAGCTTAGGAAAGAAATCTTTAATATATTTAGAAGGTAACTCAATACATGGATTATTAGTAAGATATAAATAAAGATGCTTACTACGATGTTTGCCTACTCCATGTGCCATAAACTTTAAAACTGCTTGTATGCTTATTTTTACATCTGTACCATCACGCCTCGTACCAGTTCGTGGTAGACCTTCCACCTTACATTTTGGACAACACCAAACTACTTCGCCGTCTTCACCATAATCTCGATCTAAGTTATTACTGCAACCTGGACACTTCATAGCTTCACTCTCCTTTTATAATTGGAGATAGCAAGGGATGGCTTCTAATGAAGTCGCCCCATAGGACGATTATCAAACACCCGATGCTATCTCCGCAAACTGTTTTCATAATTTTACGATTCCGTTTACTAGCAAGTGAGCATACATAGTCGCTCTTGCATCAGCCTCGGTATCAAAGTCATCAAAGATAAGCTCTTTCTTCTGTACCCAACCACCATGATCTTCTTCACCAGCGTCATTGTACCACTTGTACCCTATGCGATATGTCCTGTATCCCGCAGGTAGTAATTCTCCAAGTTCCGCTACAGTAAAAAGAGAAACATAATTAACTTCGTAACGTTTCCCTTGTACATAAACATATGTAGATTTTCTATCTATATGATATACCCAACGTTTTTCTGGAACACTCCAATACCACATACTTTCTTGTGGCACTCCAAGTTTTTTTAATTGTTCACCTAGTATAGAATCACATAACTGATCTCGTAAATTCATTATGTCATACCTCCATGATTTCTCAATTCTTTAATACTTGTAATAATCGACGTTGGATCAGTTCCTGGTGTCTCCCAAAACAATTCCTCTGCTTCTTTTTTTGTGAAAGCAAGCCATATTTCGTCGTGTTCTTCTTCGGGTATCCTATATGTTATTTCCCATTCTTTTACTTTTTTCTTTTTCATAATCTCTCCTTTATTGTTAGTGTACCCCCACCAGCCATTTTAGTTAAATACAAATTCCCCATCCGCAGTACTCAGTCACAATTATTTGACTACTTGTATAGATAGTCTCGGTAAACTCTGGCTCATATGTCCATCTTGTAGCCCCATTTACTTCTTGCGTCTGAAAATTATACGATACTATTATCTGATCTTGTGCGCCTAAAGTTGGCGATATATATGTAACTCGATAGTCTTCATACGAATTGCCCTGACTACCAATTCTCCAATCAGTTAAATCTAATATTTCTTCCACTATGTCTACCTTAGTAACACTCCCATCCTGCCAAAGTATTTGTTGATTATTACCAATCGATTTTACCAACCAATGACTACCTTTTCGATGGCCCTCGTTCTGGACTTGATGAAAATTAGTACTAGGATCACCTTTAGTCGTATCAGCAAACACCATTGGATTGACTAGCATACTTGCAACTATCATGCAGACCAACATTTTTTTAATCATTTTATCCCCCTATGTTTGGATTTAACTTATATTTTTGTGCTATGTTCTTAACGCCTACATAGTCTTCTAGCTGTATTATATCCGTAGGAAATTCACCATTTAGGCCGTAGTACATTACAATCGCTGTATTGATAGATAATAATTCCGATTTAGTTTTTGTAGATTGTGCATCCTCTCGCATTCTATTGGCAATCGGAACACTTATTGCTAAAAGTACTCCAATGATAGACACTACAATCGTAATCTCTGTTAAAGTAAATCCTTTATTGTCCTGTTTCTTCATCAAATTCTTCCTCTGGAATATCACTATTGTTAATTACAAGATATTCTCCTTTTCTTTTTTCTTCGTCTTCATGAGGGTAGAATGTCCAGGTATCTTTACAATCAGGACATTGTACATCTTCTATTCCATCACCTTCTAATTCTCTACCGCAACAGATCATACTAAACATTTCTGTACTCCCATATATTTGAAAAATCAATTACCTCATTTAGAACAAATTTTAACTGATTAATATCCATATTTATATTCATACTCATATCTTTCTCTAGCTTCTCAGGTAATGAATGTTTAAATAGTTTTAATAGTATTGTCATTCTATCTATTATTTTATCATAATCATGCAAAGCACCATCTGCTGCATTAGTAAATTTCCAACAAAAATTTATTAATGTACGTTTAGACAATTTTTTAAAATTGTCGTCGGTAGTCATTGTCATAATATGACCTAATGTATCTCGTTTCACGGCTATAGAATATTTTGTACATTTTATACAATTTATAAGGTGGGCTGTTACAAAATCAGAAAAAGTTTCGTTTATTGGTTTACCTATCCCTATACTAGTTTCCCACCATTCAGATAATGAATTTCTTACTAAAGTACAATTTTTAGATTCTGAATTATCCATTATTCTTTTTCCTTATCTCTTAGTTTTTTTACAATATTCTTTATCGGACACACACAATTAAAATCAGGTCTATCAGAAACGTCTTCAAAACAAGCTTTGTAGTGTAACTCTGGTATTTCATTTAAAACTGCTACTTTTATATCAGTAACCATTTTAATCATTTTGTCCATTGTTTTATTTTCCTTTCACTATAGTGCATTGTAATACTTCCATTTGGTTTATTACAGTTCCTTTTCCTTTGCATTCTAAACAAGTTTTTGTTACGTTCTTGTAATACTTTGTTACTTTATCTCCTCGACATCTCGGACAAAGAATTTTAATTATTAATTTAATCATATGGTTTTAAATCTCCCAACTGTATAATATTTTATTAAATAAATAAATGTTTTCATTGTTTTTTACCTCTATATATAGAATAACATATTTGACTACTCTTGTCAATAGCACATCTAAAAAAATCTATAATAGTATATATAGTACTATAGCTATACATAACTATAGTATTATTAATATAAGATATTCTTATATGTCTTACTGTAGGTATGTAATGTAGGATATTATTATAGTAGTTATTAACTACTTTAATAACGTAAATTATTAACTGAGTACACGTACCAGGGACAATACTATGGACAATACTGTGTGCCCTATAGTGTGCCCAGTAGCTATAGCTATAGATATAGCTATATAATGTGCTAATATCGCTAAAAAGCCCTGTAAGGCCCTTTTGGTAGGGGTCAAAGGGGTAGACCCTACCAAGGGTACCCAAGCCCCACAGGGCGTGACTGTGTGCAAAGTCTATGTATGAGAAATGGCACTTTTGTGATAATCTAGTAATCTTCATGGCTCAGATTGCTCGTATTTAGTTTTTTGGTGAAATATGCTAGATAATACTTATATGCACAGTTACCACACATAAATTCATTGTTGATCGCATACTTGCGATTACATTTTGTACAGTATACTCTTTTTCTTACTTTAGTTTTTCTTTTAAGTGTTTTAACCATTATCTTTATCCTCTAATTCTTTTATTGCTTCATTTAAAAGTTTCAAAGTCTTTTCTTGTATTTCTAATGGAACACAGTCATAATCAGATAATACTTCTGTAAATATCAAAGATACTTTTTTAAATTTTTTGAGTACCTTAGTTATTACAGTATCTCTGTGTTTTAAGAAAATGTAATTTTTTTTCATTTATTTTACCACCTTTGTTCTAAGTGTCTCTCCGTTTAGTTCAAGTTCCCATTGTTTTAAAACTACCTTTGTTCCATCAGATTTTTTACCTGTTAATACAACAATGCCTATTGTTGCAATTGGCCATTTAATTAGTTTTTTGTCAGTTGTGATTTCTACATCAACCAATATTTGTTTTCCAACTGGTTCATTTGTTATTTGTCGATATCTCATGTTAGCCAATCCTTTCTACGACTTCTCTTGGATATTCATTATTACTAAAACGTTGTGTGCCGTAGCCGTCTAGCTTGCTATAAAGAATATCTGCAATGTAGTACAACCTATTCTTACGAATGTTAACTACAGATATTTGTACATCTGGCCATTTGTCAACTCCACTACCTACTGCTTCTATCGTTCTGATCCTATCTCTAATCTGGTCGTTAGTTATCATCTGGTTCACCTTTCCTTTCTAATTTAATGGTATCACATTTTTAAGAGTTTGTCAAGTGTTTATCCAATTTTTTTTGTACATTACTAATTTGCAATTTATCTCTTTTGATATTTCTTTCTTCTTCTTCTTTAAAGAATTTTTGTAAATTGTGTATCTTTAACTGGTTTTCTTTTTTTGTTAATTTACGGCATTTTAAACTTGCCCCAATATAAATACAACCGTCGCCTCTTGATTCTATTACTAAATCATACTTAGTGGGATCGCCATGTATTGAAGCAATGTCTTTAATTATATTTTTACATTGTACACTAAATTTCCATATTTTAACTGTTTTAGTTTTTCTATTTAGCATGTTTACTGCGTAATAGCGCGACCCATGTATGTATCTGTATATTCCAACTACTCTAAATCTTTTTGTCCATTTGCGCTTGCGGTTTAACTTTAACAAGTTTCTAGTATTCATTTTTTGTACCATCCTTTTTTAGATTTTGTTTTAGTCGTTACGTATGGTAACGTGCCCTACACCATACTTTTCAATGTAATACTTAAACCATCTGTTTGCAATTGCTTGGTTGTGATATCTACCGATAAGTATTTCGTTACCAATAGTATCAATCTTAAAAATATCAAATGGTTTATTTTCAGTTTGTTGCATAGCCATGCTCCTTTCTTTCTATGTATTTTTCTTTTGCTAATTCAGAATATAAATCCATTATATCATCTCTATTATCAAATGGTTTGTTGTTTATATGCAAGTTAATTCCATTTAATATTTCTTGTCCTGCTTCTGTCTCATAAAAGTCATGGTCTTCATAGATTGTTTCGTCACCTTTTTTACATGCTGGACAATTAGGTGGTCGGTTTATACCTTGTATCGGCCCTGTGTATTTTGTACCACAATATTTATGTATCCAATGTTTCATCGTTTACCCCGTACTTTCTTCCATATTTTTCAAGATAAATATTGTCGCTATCTATAGAAGAATAATCATCTTCTATTACAGAACGTTCGTATTCAACTAGATCGTTCAATTCGTCTTCTTTACCAGTTTTTTTCACAGGGTTATTATTACTTTCAGTTATGTGGTAATAATCTGTTGTATTATCTTTATACTTCTGTTTTGTTTTCCATGTTCTCGTAGTTATGAATAATGCGTAAGCTCCTTCTGTAATTAGTGTTCGGAATCTTTCTTTAGCGTCATGTGAACACCCGAACGTTTCAGTTATTTGTGTTGAATCAATCATTAATCCCGATAAAAGATATTGTCTTTTTGGATTCATAATTTATTTCCTGTCTGCCAATGTTATTGGCTTAATAGTTATTTTGTATTCAACTTCGTCTAATGTATCCGTTATACGACCCTCGATACCGTCAGCTAAATAATGTGTCTCACCTTCTTTAATTTGGCCATTAGTGTTTTTTAATAAAATACGAAGTAATTCTAAACAATGTGTCATGGCTATATCCTTTCTGTTTGTACTTTGTTTAACAAGCTTGGTGATACACGCCATTTCGTAAAACCATCTACTGCAAGTAGTATAATGTTTTTTTGTCCGATCTTAGTAACCTTACCTTCAATCTTACCACGCTTACTATTAAACCAAACCTTATCGCCAATATGAAATTTGCTTTTAGTTTCAATGTTTCTAATATCTTGTAAATCTTTCAATCGGTCAAAGATTTGGTTGTGAGCTTGTTTCAAAAAATCGTAATCAGCTTCTTCTAAAATTGTACTAAGATGGTTTTGTAGTGTCATTATTTGTCACCTTTCTTTTTAATACCGTAGTTACGATTAAATGTTCGATCCATTAGATAGTTATTAACCGCTTGATACAAAACTTCGGTATCGTTCATTTTTTGTAAATCTGTCCATTCCTGTAATGTTACATCATTTACTGTAGTTCGTTCTATCGGTAATTTAACAATATACTTTTTTTGTTTAACTGTTAGCTGTCTCATTTTGTTTATCTCCTAAATAGTCTAATAGACGCTTTTGATATTTATGTGGAACATCGTCTAATATTAATTGTTTAAGTTCGTTATTTTGGCATGTACAATGAAAAGGTGTTTTTAGGTATTCTGGTGCTAAATCACGATTCAACCCTCTAACTTTTCCAGACGCTACCATAAACGCTATTTCTTCAGCGCGATCTTGAACCGCACCCATGCACCAAAGGTTATCATCTGGAAAACTTTTTGCTCTCTCCCCACGTTGCCATGATGTACTTTGTAATTCATCAGCTATCTTTTCTAAATATCTAATAACGGAACAGTTCTGAATATTCATATTAGATACCTAGCCTTTTCTCTGTTTGCACAAACTCTACAATGTGCTTACACTTCTTTTGTCTAAACACATAATGTGGACATGTACATACATAAGTATAATGGTTACGATTCCGTACTCTAACCTTTGCTACTGTGTACATCAGCCCTTCTGTAGTTTGCGATCTGACTTTCGCGTACTTACGCGCTCCGAACCGTTCACCTTTATATCGTCTTGCTATTACTATAATCATTTTCGTCTCCTTGGATATGTATTTTTTTACTACCGTTTATAATTTTTGCATGAACCATCATAGGGGTAGAGTTTAGTTGCTTTTTTATGTAATCTAAGAATTTCATCCCTTACCCCTTGAACACCAGCAGACAACTCGGATAAATGTTCAATGCCTAGTGTTAAACCTTCTTTGCTAGGCACGTATTTATTGCCTATTTTAGAAAACAATCTAACATCTACATAATGTTTATTTTTGTCTTCTAGCAAGCTTATCCGTATTTCTTCGTGTTCATCCTTTTGTAACGTGTGTATCACTGTAGTTTTCATTTAATTTTCCTCCGTTTAGTTTTTTATTTTTTAGTATTAGCCGTATGAATTGCCACATTAAACATTCTGATGTTATGTTCCTCTTCGGCGCAATCCGTACAAACTTTTAAATGATTCTCTATTAAATTGTCTAACGAAGTATCGTTTAATTCTCTAAATAACCATGCCACCATCCTTTTTTGTATTTGTTTACAGTTCATTGTTACTTCTCCTTTCAACTTCTTTTTCCCAAAACTTATTATCAAAACCACTTGGAAGTTTGTTTGGGTATGCCATGCTAAGAATCCCATTAAGTTCTCTAGCTTTCCATTCTTCTTTCTTACAAATTACACATGTCTTTAGGTGCTCCTCAAGCTGGATACTTAATTTTTCCTCAAGTTCACCGTCCAGCCACCGATTAATATTGTATTGTGCATCTTTACAGTTCATTTCGTTTACCTCGCTTTGTTTTATTTTCCTGCTACTTATACTTTACCAGATAATTGGGCGGTTGTCAAGTCTTTTTTGCTTTTTTAGATACTGTGGCCCAACTGTCTCTTTGTGTGATATTTCCTTTAACCCATTTTTTAGGTACAACACGATTTAATATTTCGACAAACGGCAACGTCCAACTGTCACCTATCTCTATATGATCTAATGTACAGGTTTGCTTTGTAACTTTGGTTACTACATAAAACGCTTTCCCGTCTGCAACGTGGTCGGAAACATACCGCCCTACTAAAGTTTTATTTTTCTTAGCGTCTTCGTCGGCTTGTAGCATAACTAATATTTTTATTTTATTTTCTTCTACCCGATTATCGATTATGTCCTGTGTTGATGTTTCTTTTGATTTACTCATGGCAAACCCCTTGATTTATTAGATTTTTGGCTGTACGACTAAACCAACCTTGTAATGTCCACGCTAGACTAGTATCAATTAAATACTGCCATGCTTCTATTGTCTTTTGTTCGTCGTTACATTCTACAAAACCTTCTGCAATTCCTACCGCTTCGTAATTATCCATTTTTTTGTTCCCCTTTTGTTTTTTATTTGTCTTCATACTTATAGTGTACCCTGTTACTTAGGATTTGTCAAGTGTGCCTTCGCTTTCTTAAATATTTGTTCTAGTTCATGGTTTCGTTGTAATTCCTCACATCTAACATTGTATTCTACCATGCTTCTAGGCATTTTATTGTGATGTTCTTTAATAGCTAATGATTCCTGCATATGCTCAATCTTTACAAACTTTAACGTGCACATATCATTTTTAAGTTTTGTTACGGTATAGTACGAGAAATTTCCTTTACTGCATACTTGAAAAGATCGCCCTACTAAAGTTTTTTCCTTTTTTGCATTCCAATTTGTGTTTATCATATTCATTAAATTTCTGTTGCTTTCGGTATTCGGTATTTCTTTTGGCCATTCGTTTTTTGTTTTCATTTTTTTTGTACCATCCTTTTTTTATTTTTCCTCATTATCATTATATACGGTCTTATTTTTTTCATCGTATATAACTAGATTTTTGAATCCCTTACGCTTTAGTTCTTGCAATTTCTTGAACACTGTTAAAAGACTTCTAGATTTTCTTTTGTGTGTGTATCGCTTTCCTAACCTAGTAGATCCTTTTATCGTGTATCTTTTACTCCACTTGCTAAATACATTCATTATATGTTCCTTTCCAGAGTACAGGGGCGAGTAAACTACCTCGCCCCGTTTACCCCACCTACGCCTTAGCAATCGTTACTAATTGACTGAATGCTTCCTCTTTAAGATTCTTACCACTACCAAAACCTGCAGAGTACAATCGGTTACTGGCATCACCTTTTGTAGTACGTTCGTAATCTACATACTCGGTTACGCCGTTGTAAAGGGCCCAAGCACTGCCCCTTACACCTGTTACATCGTTACCACGACCCGACACAAACAAACGCTTAATAGTATCCTGTATGTTACGTGTACGTGTTTTAATCTCGCTATCTTTTTTATCCTGAACGTTTAGCAACGTATCGAGAAACGAATCGACCGCAAGACCGTTCATTTGTTTACGTGCCAAAACTTCGCTTTGCTCTTTAAACGCCATAAAGTACGCTTTGCTATCTGCTAAAATTTCCTGTGCATCGGTTACCTTGTCACGGAAGTTTTGCGTATGTTTCACTTTTAAAACCTTTTCGCCGTCCATACCTAATAAACTGGCGTTTAAGGTATTCCAGCAGACCACGCGCACAGGAGTTTTGAACATCTGCAGTTTTAGACTTCCATCGTGTGACGTGCTAAGTAATAGGTACGATCTGATTTCGTCGCGCCCTGCTACCTCGAAAGTATAAGGTAAACGTGCTAGTATCCAAACAATACGCCCACCCTTTAAAGATCCAGCAACCTCATATTTTGCTTGTCCTGTACCAGTTACTTCGTCAAAAATTTTAAAGCAATCGGTATTTTGAATCGGAACGTACCGATCTTTAGAAACCTGTAAAACTTCCTTTGTGTCTTCACGTACAATTGCTTTGTACCCCTCTATAATATCGCCATCGGCATTTAGTATAGGTTGCTCGACAACCTTCCAGCCTAGCCCACTTGCAATAATCGCTTCACTAGCGGTTAAAACTTCCTCGCCTACGTAATGCCCGATCTTGTGCCAAGGTGTTTCTCCTGCATAAAACAAACTATCGTTTTTTGTTATTTCGTGTGACATTTTTTGGTTCCCCTTTTTGGTTTTGGATTTTTGTTTTTTGTGTTCGTCTTCATACTCATATGGTACCCGATTCGATTCGCTTTGTCAAGACCACCCCCAATCTTTTTTGTGTTATTTTTATACATTTTACCTAACCCTTTTCTATGTAAAACGATACGTAGGATCAAATTTTTCATCGTTGTATGCATTACGGCATTTACCGCTTTCTTTATCAAGTGATTAATATTCAGTCCCACAAGGATCACCCCAACTGTTGTAACATGCTTTTGTTTTTTTTGCTTTTTTATACTTTTTCCAGAAGTCTTTATTTTTCTTTTTGAAATGACCACCCGTAGATTTTTTATTCTTAGATATTGGCCTTCCGAAAATATCTGTTTTGGTTTTGGTGCTTCTGGTGCTCCATTGGCTACGCTTTACGCTATTTGTCTCTGTGCCCGTATTGGTTTCAGTGGAATGTTCTGCTTTAATCTTATTTTCAGCATTTACTTCATTTACTAGACCAATTTGATTATCTACAACCTTTTCGTTGCGGTCAAAAGTTACTAAAAGACGCTCTATTTGAATTGTACTTTTGGCACTTAATAGATTGATTTGTTTCTCTATGGCATCTTCGTCGTCTTTATAAATGTCGTGGACAATTGCATCAATTTCATTACTGTTGAAGATCACAATACCATCAGTCAGTTTAAGGAAAATCCTGTCGTTCAAGTCTTCCAAAACAATACCCTCGACTATCGCGCCGTTTCTTAGCATCAATCGGTCAATATCTTTCCAATTGGATTTTAAGAAACGAATTTCTTTGGCTTGTGGTAAAGCATTGCTAAAGTTTATGCTAAAACCCATTATGCTTATTGCTATGAGTACTACAGTGATTATTAGTCTACGCATCTGTTTTTTTGAACCCCCTTTTTTGTGTTATTTTTATACATGTTATCTAACCCTTTTCCACGTAAACTGATACGTAGGGTCGAATTTTCCCCCACTGTACTTATTACAGCATGAAGCGCATGCCATTTTATGCGCCCGTCTACTTAATCTAAACCTTTCGCGCTCATGACCATTTACGCATTTACCTATGTAGTTTGCTTTAGGTGTATTGGCATCGTTTTCATTATAACACCTCTTACCATCCCCGCCCATTGAAATAAATTTATCGCGCCATACCTTATCATGATTATGCCCTATTCCTGCAACTGCGTGTGCGATTTCGTGTAGAATTGTATTACGTACTCGATCTACTTCGTTTAGTCGTACAAGATGCTGCGATAACTTAATCACATTAATACCAAAATAACACGTACCAAAAGCACGTTTACTATTGCTTAGTCTTATTTCCCAATTGTGCAATCCGTATTCATTTTTTAGATTTTCTGCTAAGTGTAAAGCTTCTGTAATGTCCATTTTTAAATCCTTTCTTTTCAGATTTTTAACTATATGATCGTTGTACTAATCTATGTATCTGCTCGAATTCATTTTTATATTGTTCGCAACTATCACACTTTGCTATATGCCGAAATAAAGCATATGCTAATGCATACCGTGTAAAAGTACACGTTACTAAATCTTCTATGCATTCGCGTGTTATATCGCATCCTATGTTTACTTTCCTTTTTTGTTTCATGATTTCACCCTTTCCCTTTCCTTGCTTAGATTATACCCTAACTGGTTTTCGCTGTCAAGGCGAAAACGCGAAGAGTTTTTTTACTCCTGCTGCCATGCGCGGTTACAACAATATTTTTTGCTTTTTGCACTGATCCACCGCATAAACCGCAATCCTTACAGGATACGCCCCTTGTAATAGCTGGACATAAAATCTCGTTTGCTTGTATATCATTTTTGTATGTAACCCGAAATGTACGCCAGCCTTCCGATACCGCTTGCTTTTGTTCTGCTAAGGTGTCCACGCTGGCCATTGTAAAAGCTTGCCCTTGCTTACTTGTACGCCATTGATGGGTATACCCAGTATTTTTATTTTTCTCTGTAAGCATGCTTTTCCATATTTCAGATGGTACCGCTTTCGGATCGCCATATGCCCCTAAGCGTATATCCTTACCTTTAAAATATACCCCCTTATTAGCTTGCTTTGTGATATTGGCATATATGCCCCGTTTGTATGCCTTGTATATCGCTTCGGGTGCTTGCCCTATATTAACGTAGCAGTCACCCTTTAGGGCCCATCTATGGGGACACGCCCCACAAATACTAAAATCCTTTTTTTCTCTGTAGGCTTCTATAGGGGACATATCACGCCTTAAGATCCACGTTTGTACCATGTCACCCGTTTTTATATTAGTAGTTACCATTGTTGCAATTACGACTATATCAGCTCCATCTATTAAGCTTGCCCCTTCATATATGATGTAGCCTTTTTGTTTAAGCATGCTTACCCCCTTTTTTATAATTGGCTTTTATCAGTTTCATATAACATATTAAATTTGTCTCTATCTTGATAATACAGATAATCGCCATACGGTCTTTTTATCTGTCGGTATCTGCCGTTACGATGCATAGGATTGGAATATTCCTTATTTAGTTTTTCTCTAAATTCTTTTTTAGTCATTTCCTCACCTATCCTTTTTTGTGTTTCGTGCCTATACTCAAAAGGTACCCCATAAAAACCTGCTTGTCAAGGGGAACGTCCAATTTTTGTGTGCCATCTTGACCCATCCCGTACATGTACTTATTAAATACCCCCCCTATTGCGTAACCCCTTATGGTGCGTATGTTTAACGTACCACCCCGATTAATATCAAGGTACAAAAAGGAAACGTGACTCCGAAACTTTGCAATATACCCCCTAGTTATTTTACTTATGCTTACTTGCTTATTCTTTTCTAGTTTTATCTTTGTGTTTGTATTCAAGTCTATCATTTTTTTTACTACTCCTCTAGGTACCTACCTGTTATCTATTATAAGTATAGCCTATGGACGGTAAAAGTCAAGGGTAGGCAGGATAATAAATATAGATACTTGGCATGGTACTTGCTAGTAAATTTTACCTTATTATATAACTTTTTAAATGTATTTAGCTAGGGAGGACATGTTAGACTTTGCAAAAGACTTTACACATTTCTTATTAAAGTCATTACCAAAGTCCAGTAGGAGGGTTCGGGGTATATGACTTATTTTTGCACATATTAAAACACGTTTTTTAAGAAGTTTGGGTAGGAGGGGTTTATTTACTACTTATTATAACATGCATTTTAAGAAGTCCGATTCTTACTTCACCTCAGACTTTTATAAACTTATTAAGAAGAGGGTGCTCTCTCCCCTTGGCCTTTCCTACCTATATACTAACACCTAACGACTAACTTGTCAAGTGTTATTTTATAATATTTTACAATTGTAATTGGCATCTACTAATTTACGATGCATACAATCCCATATAAAAACTTCTCTTTTTGATCCTAGTATATACGCGATTGCTTTTTGCTTATCATTTGTCTTTAGAAATACTTTGCATGCTCTTGTAGTACGTGATTCGGAATGTTCACCTTGCACCCAATATCTTTTAAACTCGTATGTTTGCATATGCTCACCTATCCCTTTCTTTATTTAACATTACTAATGTACTACATATATTATCGAACATACTACATTTGTTGTCAGCTTTGCATGTACTACAAGTCTTTATATGCTGCTGTAACGTTTGACTTAAAAGCTTTGGCGCGTTAATCGTTCCGTGTATAATCATTTATTTTACTCCTTTTCTTTTTTTAAGTTCGGCACGATATATAGACGCTTCGTCAGAATAATAACTATCGTCTATCCTTGCTTGTACACATGCTATACAATCATTGATTGCACTGTATAGATCGGCATAAGACATCTTTTCGGCTTGCTTAGCTTTCGCTTCCCAGTCTATTTGTTTTGTCATATGTTCACCTTATCCCTTTTTTTTATTTACTTCTTACAATTATCATTATAATCATACAGATCAAACACTAGCTTGCAATGATCGAATGCATCTAATCTAGGTTTATCCATATTACTAAATCGTTCGATATGCTCTTTCGATAAATCTTGACCACAACGTGCACAGCTAAAAGATGTTTTATCGCATGACGATAATACTATAACGTCATTGTATCCCTTATCATAACCATGTTTATATACCATATCTATTTGTTCCTGTGTATACATCATGGGTGCTTTTTTAATCTTTGTAATGGTATTTGTTTTTACATTTCTTTTTAAATCGCTTTTAGCTTGTGCTACTTTCTCGACCTCTATCGTAAACGTACGATAGTTAAATGCTTTATTACTCTTTTTAGCCATCATAGAATAATCTAACGTTGCATTTGACCTAGTTAAATAATCTTCGATCTGTCCTATCTTTTCTGCCTGTGCCTTAAAGTCTTTGCGTGTTAGCATGTTTCACCTTATCCCTTTTTAGATTTATAGTTTATTATCTTCGTATGCATCAATCGCATTATCAAACAAGCTTTCAATCGTCCCATACGTTAAGCCTACGGTAAAAACATCATCGTAAGGTACATCGCGTACATCTTCGCTATTGAATCTTATCCATTCGCCATTGACGCTTACTACCGTGTCAAGCGTTCCATCGTCTTCTAGCCTTACTTCATAGTCCGTACCGTCTTTTGTGATCTTCATTTGTTCACCTTTGCCCTTTCTGATAGAATCATAACAGATGGACGGTTTATTGCAAGGCCCTAGCCTAAAATAATTAAAATAGTTTGGCATGATACTTGCTACAAGTCAGACTGAATTAGTCTTATATAAAGACTTATTAAAGATAGGAAATAACAATATAGTAATAAGAAAAGAGTTCATAAAGACATAAGGATAACATATAAGTTATCATAGGACTTATACAAAGAGTGAGGATAAGTTTCCCTTACGGTTAGGGCTTTATAAAGAGATTTTAAAAGATGTGTGAGTGAAGAGCACTGGTTTTACCCATATCCTAAGCACAACTGTGTCATTTTGCTACGCCTAGAGAGGTACTTAAGAGCCTATAAGTACTCAATTATCCTTATGTGTGTACTTGTATTTGTATATGATTTCTTCTCTTTATGTCCTTCTAGGTACTTGGAGTACACGCCTTATCCTATGTAATACTTATCTCTTTATGCGTTGTTTAGGGGGCTATTCTCCGCATTCTTTACCTGTAGGGGGGCTTTTTGAGATGATATATCTCGCCATAACATACATATTTGTCATCCTTTTGGCTACTTATAATTTACATCATATATGCTGTGGTTCTAGACATCCTAACAACTTATACGCTGTTTGGGCTATAACTCTATATAACCATGTAATTTGGTCATCTACTTGCCTATTTACACTGTTTTTTGATAGATCGGCAAGGAGGACCTAGTGGACTTAGGTTGCCGATCTATCATGTTTAGGGTAGGGGGGGGTTTTGCATGTCATCTTTTATGTACACGATATATTTTGGTAATTGCTACATAATGCTTACACTTGTTGATAAGTGTAGACGTTTTGTACACCTCATCAGGTATGAAAGAGGCATTTACTACTCATTTAGTGTCTGATTAGCATGCGTTTATGCCAGCTAGGGTATAGCTTAACTTCTCTATTATGAGAGTTTAACAGCCCTTTTTGTGATTATTTCACGAATTGTGTCCTTAAAGCGTGATAATCATCACATTATGTATAATCAATATGTATCATTTATGATACATTATAAAGATGTGTCACTTCTGATACACCTCTTTTTGATGCTTCTCTGCTAGCCTGACAGTTTGATTTGGTTTATAAGGGGATTTAGGGGTTAGAATGGTCAAATCGTCGATTTAAGCTCTTGAAGCTGAGTTAGGGGGCTAGACCCCCGTCTATCAGCAAATGGCCTACAGCCTTCATTCTGGAGGATGTTTGTGTATGGAATACAGGGCTTTAGTGGGCGTTAGACCACGATTATTGGGAATCTGACTATCTGTGCTTGTCACTGTGTGGGTATGCTGAAAAACTATCGGTTTCCCTGCGGGGCACAGGCATTGAAAAAAGGCATAAAAAAAGCCCCTAATACGGTGCAGAAACACCACATTAAGGGCGACTAGGAAGAACCCTAGTTCTTACTAAATTCTAATAGTTATTTATGTAATATTAATTTTTCAAATTTGAAATCTTTATATTTATCAGGCACAATACAAATCTCCGCATTTAAGATAAGAGCACCTTTAATAATAACTTCTGAACTCAATACAACATCAACTTTTTGATATCCCATGCCCATTTCTGGACACTTAAGTAATTCTATTGTTTGTTCTTCACTTAGTTTAATTTCCATAATTTTACCTCCTTACTCACTTCTAATTATATTAAGGTGAAAATATATAGGCAATACAAGAAACTGCTACAAACGATACACAAATAGCAATCATAATCTCGTCAGGACTCATATCTATCTCCTTTTTACTTAAAGCAAAGAGCAGGATTGGCTACCTACACGGCCACAATGGTTTCACGAAATGTGCAGCCTAAAACGATGTTAACTATACTAGCGTCTAATTCCGCCATCTTTGCTTTAAGCCCAGGTTGGTAGCCCTCAAACGGTAGTCGGCTCTAGGGCTGACACCTCGGACTACTACCCAGGCTATTTGTTATAGTTTTATCTTCATGTCTTCTTCATAATCCTCTATAGTTTCTCTTTTAACCCACCAAGGCCAAGGCGTTTCAGTTGTTGCCATCACTACCCACACTCAAAGGTTTAACTAGGTACTGAATAAACTTCTTTGCTTTGATATAGTTAAAAACATCAAAATGAAACCTACCCAATATTGTTCCCTTGGTACTTATACATATAGTTCTTGTTTTGTCGTTAAGTGCATATGCATTTGGAACTGGGTAAGCTTTCCCATTACACCAAGCTTTAAATTCTAAAAGTTTACTCATGGTTTCTCCTTTTTAGACTGTATGAGTTCCTTCAACTGAACGTTCTTCTCTTTCTTTTGTTCTATGATCAAGCCAATGCAAGGCTTCTTCTAACTTTATGATAGCCATTGCATTCTCTGGACATTTGAACTTGCCATCGTTGGCTTTCTGATAAAATTCTATACGTTGTTTAGCAGCAGAAATAACTGTTTCAACAAATGCTCCATTAGGTTCTTGTCTCTCGGTTCCACGACCTAATGGCCCATCTTGCCAATTGATTGATAAACCTGTACCTTCAAATTTACCACCAGATGGATTTCCTTCAATATCTCTATAGTTTTCATAGTTACAGTTTTTAATGTCATTCATAGTTTCTCCTTTCTATTTTAAATTTATTATACTACTTGGTTAGTCCATCTTATTGTATCATCTGTTATACTGCGATATGCTGTGCTAACACAAATACCAAAAAGGTATATTTCAGCCCAAGCACCTATATCAGGGGAGCTACCCCATCTTACATTTATATGGTTTAATAAAAACTTCTTAAATATCCATCTCTTTAGTTTGTTCATGATTTAATACCTCTTAATTGTTCTTAAATTTTCTATCCTAAGAGCGTCATTTAGTTCATAATCTATGTATGTATACGGAGAAATAAATCTACTATCATAATCATCGGCTGGTTTCCATCCTTTACGTTTCAGCCTGATAGCAGCATTTTTAATTTCTCTATATATTTTATCGATCATGACTTCGCCATCATATTATCAATAACTTCATAGTAGCTTGTCATATAAGATTGCCTTAAATGAGACGTTTCATGTTTATCTTCATCATTTTTTTGAATAGCAAAACGAGCTTCATTAGGTACATAAATAATATGATAGTATTCAACACTCGTTTCTCCAGTTGGCTTATTAGTCATCACATTTACTATCCTTGACGTTGACTTAACAATGTCTCCTTCATATATATCCTTTTCATGTTTATCTTGTAAGCCACTGTATTGACCAACAGTTTCAGGGTCTACATCAAATGCATGACAATTCAATTCAACAATTTGATGGGATTCTGTATAATCCACACTGTCATGATAATCTATATAAACATAACTACCGTAAACCCATTCTCCATTGTCAACTCGTTTGCCTCTAAATTTAATGTCTCTCATGACTTCACCATTAACCTCTATTACTGTCGATTACACAATCTTCTATTTCATCGTCAGGATCACGACCCTGTGCATCACACACTTTTCTAAATTCACACAATATGCTTTCTAGATTAGATTTTAAGTCAGCATATTTTTGGAATTCTTCCGCCTCGCTCATGGCTTCCTCGCCTTGTTTAGGGCTTGCTTGGCCTTAGTGCGTAATAAATCTGCCCATCTTTGTGCCTCTTCATGCTCTGGATAAAAGACATCTCTATTTTTATCTGCTATCCACTCCAACGCCCCCTCAAGCGTAGCAATCCTAGCCTCTGCGGTGGTGAGTTTGGATTGATATTCTTCTGCTTCCGACCACGGAGGTCTGTTTGCAAACTTCTCAGCCTCGGCCAATCTCTCTCGTAGGTTGGTGCGTTGAGCTTGGAGCTTGGCAATCAAAGCCTCTTTAACATCTACCGAACCGAATGGACGCTCCTTACTCATGATCTCACCTTTAGGGTTAGTTCATTATCAAACATAAACACTGACTTAGCTTCTCCATCTAAGAAATACCTGACCTCATACTGCATTCCAATATGTTGAATCCAAATAGACACTATCCTACCAGGTCTTTCTATCTCGTCTATTACAACTGTATCTCCCATTTTAAATTTAAAGTCCATATCTTATCCTTCGTGATAAATCTCTTTCAAATGTTGCTTTTACTTCAAGCCATATCTTCTCATCCATATCCATCCCAAGTTTACCATTTGTATCATTGATCTCTTTGATAATAAACCTCTTATCATCATCAGAGAGATTGGCTTCTAGTAATGCCTTGGCAATGGCTGATACAATGTAAGTGCTTCTGCCTAATGCATAACGAAATGCTGCTATATAAACTAAGTTATCTATGTCTCTAGACATTGTGTTCTCCTTGTGTCTTTTACAAATCTTCCACAGCTACATCGTGGTGGATATGGCCAGCCATGCTCAGGACAATTTTGGTTAGGTTCTACTGCCATAATATCACAACTACAGGTTTTATCTTCTTTGCAAATATGCGCTTCCATTAATTCTCCGTTTATAGCCTTAAGTTTTTTGTATATATTTTATTTATCCCTATAGTACAATTATATCACAATAGACGTGATTTGTCAAGGGGTTATTTATTCCTCCGCTTGCTTTGATCCTTCCTGCCACAGGCTCTACACTTTGACCCTTTACTTACTAATGCTCTGTCGCATGAATAGCACCAGTACTTACCTAGTTTTGGTGCTGTTTTCTTTATCCTGTTGCTTTTGTTCATTTGAATAATCCCAGGTGTACGTATCACCATTAGTAAATGTAATCCTGCAGTCTTCCTTCTTGTCTCTATGCATAGCTCTATGTCTGGCTATCCCAAGATGATGAAATTCTTTACGACATGTATGGCAATAAGTTGTTGGAAGTGTTGGCCTGTATGTAAATTCGTTTTCTATTTTCATTTCTTTATATCGTCCTTCTTAGCCTTTTCTGCATGAAAATGCTGCTTACATAGGCTCTTACCGTTGTACATGAAGTGTGCAGCATTACATTCGATGCACTCTACGCATATAAACGATGTGGTTAATCGACATGGTACTGCATTATCCATATCTGAATTACCTATATTCATACCATCTTTAGGATCAATCATCATGATTTATCCATATCTTCAATTGTCTTACCCAGTGCTTCACTGCCTTCGTTAATCTCTTTATCACAATTGCGCCCATATTCACGAAGTAACCCAACACACGGCCTAAGTGCTTCATTCTTAATAGCTATCAATTTATGCAGCCTAACAATTTCATCTTCGTATGTTTTTCTAATTTGCTCTATTTCTTCGCTCATTGCTTTCTCCTTAAGCTTGGATTTAAACCATTTGAATACATTATCCGTATCTGCCACCATTATACGTTTAACTGATTTGCTATCCAGTGTATCAGAGATAACAAACTTATCATAAAATTGCTTCTTAAGACTTTTCATTTGTTTTTCCTCAATTGAGAGTTATATCGAATAAGTGTTTTAATATTAACAGGCTTAAAATCCCAAACATCGACGCCTACGTTAACGATAGTGCCTTTATGCTTCCATTTCTCATGCACGTGACCACATAGTTGTAAATCATAATATGGCTTTGAATCCGCTGGATAGTGTGCCATATGTACTTTAACACCAAATCCTTCATATACTATCTCTTTAGGGAATGACTTAAACAATTGATTCTTATCATGATTACCCCAAATAAAAATTTTATATCCTTTGAGCCTACTAATCCAACTTGCTACATCTTTGTGAAAACAAAAGTCACCTAAGAAATAGGTTGTATCATCTGCATCTACAAGTTTATTAAAATTTGCAATAAGAGCTTGATCCATCTCATCGGCTGACGTAAACGGCCTATCGCAATACTTTATAATGTTATCATGACCTAGATGCCAATCAGATGTAAACCAAATCATTTTTTATCCCTTTCTGTTGTTTTAATATGCCATCCCCATAAACAATTAGTACATACCCAATACATGGTGTCTGGCATTTTGGCTCTCTTATCTATGCCTTCTGTTGCGCCACAATTAGGACATTTATGCTGTGGCCTTTTCTGATCGTTCATTTTATGTACAAAGTAATGCTAACAATAAAAGAAACCACCACTTTGTTCCTGAATACAGATATAATGACACAGCAAGTGCTATTGTAATCATACTAAGTAGCCAGTCTTTCATGATCTTTTTTTTCTTTTTCTTTTTATTCTCACAAGCTCAGGTGGTGCACAAACGTTACACTGGCCACAACTATCATATTCACATTGTTTACAATGCGGTGCGCTGCATACCATACATTCATATGAAGCTATTCGCTTAGAATGTTCAATGCAATATTGTTTGTTCATACTTTTACCTTCTCTCCAACCTCTTTTATGAAGTAATACCCATCTCTAATTAGCGTTACATAATCAAGCTTGCATACTTCGCGTGAATCAAAGGGAATCGTTATATAATGCCACCCACTAGGAGATTTATGAGACTTCATTAAATTCCCCATTGGAATTCTTTTAGATATTTCGTATAATTTATTTTTGTCCTCTGTGTCGATATCAAGCATGAACTGCTTTTGTCCATAGATACATTCTTTTTGTAACAGGGCAGTACGCCATTGAGAATCAACATAAGAGGCCATTTCAGGATGATAAATAAGTTGCGCCATAAGAACCTTCAGGGCCTTCTGTACATCCCTTGCATTAACTGTTCGATGAATACGCCAATATCCACCCTTTTGCTTCAGGATAGCTTCCAAGCGATCTACCTCATCACCATATCCTTTATCTACTGTGCGTATGCACTGGGATTTCTCTCCATGTGTAGGTCTTGCTAAAGCAAGTAAAATATGTACATAATCCGTTTCTATACGAACTTCTCTGTTACTCATGACTTAAATATATCCTTTTTTAGTTTCTCTTTGTAATCGTCAAGACTAAGAGAACCATCAGGATTTAAAGAATCTTCGTACCATTCCCAATTGTCAACACCACCAACTTCTAATCTATCAAGTTCTTCCTGGGCACATTTAAGGGAAAGGTATTCTTCCTTTGTTATTGTTATATCTTCACTCATATAATCCACCAAATATGTATACCATATTACTCATGATTTATCCTTTCTTACGCTTGCAATGTAAACAATGCAAAAGCACAGCTATGTATATAACTAATGCGTGTAATATAGCATGTGAAATAAAGCCTATGATTACTAATGCTATCCCATTCATAATTTCTCCTTTTTAGCTCTATCACTTTCTTTTCTTAGCTCTCTAAAAATATCTAAAATACCATATGTGCCTTTAGGTAGCTTCTTAGCCTTAGTTGATAGTGTTACTTTAGCTTTGTTCATCTTCATCTCCAATCTTCGATATAGTTCTTTTATATTCAGATATTGGCATCTTTCGTTGTGCTTCTTTTGGCAATACATATTCTATCCATGTGCTACATCTAGAACAAGAACTATAAAATCGTTTTACTTGCCAATATTCTAATTTCTCTAAATCACATGGCCCGTCTTTACTTTGAAATCCATCAATGTTGTACTTGCAATTAGGGCACTTAATCTTAAAGTTAATATAGTCGAACATAGACATAGTAACCACCCACCACAATTACTATAAGGCTTACTACTTTAATTATTAACCAGAATGCTAAAACTGCAAACATTTTAGTTTTATTAGTATAATACATGTTATAATCAGGCACTTTATACAAATTGTTTACATCTCCACTATGATAATATAATTCTGCTTTCCATTCAGGATAATCTTTTGTAACATCCCCTCGTTTACATTTGACATTTTGCACACCCCAACATGATTCTCGTTTATACCAACCCACATTAGGTAACTTTACTATATGCTTTGCGATGAACTCGTCCATCTGTTTATTATTCATTGTCTTTTAGCTCCCTGTATTGTGCATCTTCAACATCGACTTTATCATAAGTTTTTTCAAATATTTCGTTCTTACATGGATAAAACTCTCCCTGTATACCTTTAATAATCCACCATGTTGGAGGACAGCCCATAATCCCTTCAATAGTTTTTATAAATGTTCTAGGAGATTCTTGATAATCATAAAAGAAACTTTCTCCTGCAAATTTTCTACATTCATCAAATGATTCTTTAGTTCCTTTAAATTGTACTGCTTCAATTACTACAGGTTTCTTTCTATATAGAGCCATTATAGCATCTCCTCAAATAACTTTCTAAATGGTTTACACATTTTGTCCAAACGTTTTTCTATTTCTTTTCTAGCTTCTTTACCTTCTTTTACTTCGCGTTTAATATATGTATGCCCATTTTTGTATTTGATTTCTTGGCTAATAAATATAGCTTCATTTTTTATTCGTGATCGCATTTAATTCATTCTCCCCACAATTTTCTTTAGCCTAGATTTTGATAAGTTAAATTCCACATGTTTGTGATCTATGTATACAACAACAGTAACACTTTTTGGATTTTCATAGTACCAAATATCTTCAGTTATTTTCTTTGGAACTCGTCTATAATATGGCATATCTTTGTTATTTCTCGTCGTCATTTTGAGCCTCCACAAACAATATTTTTAAATCATTCAAAGCTTTACTAATTGCTTCTGCTTTATTCTTTTCTGATAGTATATCATCTTTGTACTTTACTAAGATTAGTCTGATTTTCTCGGTGTATTCAACGATATTAACACTTACCTTTTTATCAGATAGTTCACTTAGCCATAAAGCTAAACGATACTTATTAGTAACAGTAAGCGGAGTCCCTGTCTTTATACGATTGATTACATCCAGTATCTTATTGTTCATTCTTGTGTACCTACAATAGTAATTAAGCCATATCTTTTGCAGTCTTCTCTTTGACAGAACATCAAAGGATTGCCAGTATAAGTATTATTATTGACTAAGATATGGCTACATTCGATGCACTTCATTTTTATATTGTGACCGCTTAAGCCAGGTCTTATAACCTTAGTTTTAGGTAAATTTAAATGTCTATTTAGTTTCTTCATTATTCATTATCTCCTGTTAATTGTATAGTTTCACATTTAGGACAAATTATCTTGTACATGAATTTCTCCTCCATGTCCTTGTACTTCATAGTATAAATAGTCTACTCTTACTCTATGATATTCCTTGCCCCATTTGTTTGATTCGCTTACTTCCATGAAGCGATTAAAGTTCTCTTTCGCTTCATACACCCTAAATTGCGAAGGTGGATGTGCGCTAAAAAAGTGTATAAAATCAGGTAACTTGTCTATTGGTATTGTGGCCAATTTCTCATTATATTTTATTACTGCTTCTGCTGGATAACCTAGCTTTGACAAATAATTCATTGCTCTACCATCTGCCTCTACTTCGGCACTTTTACTAAATTGTTGCTTAATATAAGGAGAGCTTACTTCAAAACCTGATAACATACCTGATGCTGCACCTGCAGCAGATCCTAAATATCCACCTGTTGCACTAAGTCCAATTTTTGCAATTTTGTTTATTTTAAACTTTTTTCCCTTTTTACCTGATTGATAACGTAATGCAGTAGTATGTCCTATTTCATGAGCTAACACTGCAGCAAGCTCTGCTTTTGAATCTATAAAAGAAAATAGCCCTGTTGATATATAGATATAACCACCAGGAAAAGCAAATGCTTCTACTCTTGGTTCTTTTATTACAAAGAATTGCCAAGGTAGATGAGGGCGTTCACTTATCCTAGCGATATCTTTGCCCACTTTGGTTACATAATCATTAATTATTTCATCTTCAATAAATACGACATCTTTTTTAAATTGTTTACTTTGATCTACACCTGACCTAATTTCTTCTAAATCATACATATTAAGAGGAATATCATCACTAATAATACGCATTCTTTTATCTGTACATCCTAATAATAAAAAACTTACAATTAACATTACTAATAAAAGCATTCGCATTATTAGTATGCCTTATGTAATAAATCTATTAAATGTTGTATCTTTGTAAAAAAAGATGATTCTCCAGTATCTTGAATAATATAAGGACTAACCTGTCCATCTAATGTTAAATGAGAAGTAAGAGTTAATGTATATTCACCGTTAATTTCAGTTAATGTAATTGTAGGTACTAATAAGCTAGAGTCATATCGCCTACGATAATGTTCTTTTGCCTCTTCTAAAATAAAATCTGCTTTTCTTTGCATAAAAGTAATAAAATCCATTATATAACACCCATCTCTTTGTTTAAATATTGTTCTATATCATTAAGAGTAATTAAAGAATCAGACAAATTATACCTATCATTCTGTCCAGGAATATCAAAGTCAAGACGTTCTAATTCTGCTATAGCATCGTGGAGTTGTCCCATTATCTTGAATATCTTATTACGCTTAATCCTAACAAATTTAGAAATAGATAGTTTTTTATTTTTCATGATTTAGCTCCTGTAGTTTATTTTTGTAACTTATTCTACCACAATTTAGTACTATCATACCTTATCCAAGCAACATTTCTTGTATTTTTTACCACTGCCACAAATACAAGGATCATTGCGTCCTATTCTTAATACATTCTTTATTGTTCCGCATATAGCATGATCAAAATAAAGAATACCATTTGTATGATCGATCTCATGCTGTATAACAACTGCTTCTATATCTTCTACCATAGATTTATGTTCTTCTAATTCTTCGTCTTGGTATGTAAAAGTAACATGTTTATATCTATCTGTTTGCTTTGACTTCTTAGGAAAACTCAAACATCCTTCTTTAGAAAATACAAATGGTTCTTCTCTGCTTACTATCTGTGCATTACATGCAAACAGCCATTGACCTGAAGGAAACTTTACTAAAAATGCTTGTCTATGTATCCCAATTTGTGGTGCAGATACTCCATATGCTCCTTCTTTAGGAAACATCCCCAGTAATGCTTCTTTTAAGTCTGTTGCTTGCTCCTTGGTTTCCACTGGTTTGCAAGTCTGTCGTAAGAATTCTTCGCTGTAAAGTGGGAACTGCTTTAGTTTTATCACGTATTACATCCTCGTTTTGCTGTTCATTTACTATATTCTTTACTCGTATAACGAATAATGTATTTCTAATTTGGGGATCGTTCTTTATCTTATATATTATTTTATTCGTCATATCTCTTATTTCATTAGCTTCTTCAAGTCTATTAAAATTAACATTGCACCCGACACACATAATGCATAATGCTAACAATATAGTTAATACGTTAGTCTTCTTCATCAACAGAAAACTCAGTATCCAAGAACTTTTCTAAAAGCTCTTTTAAGTAATGTTGTTTTTCATATCCACAAAGTTTATAATGCCGTCTTATATCTATCTTTAAATCATTAAGATCATTAAGATTTTTTTCCATCTTTTTTCTCCTTCACCTTTTTTTGATTAGCTTCTTCAAGTCGATCAAAATTAACACTAATAGACTAACTAAACTATGAATTAGGGTCAATCTCACATTTGCCTTTTTTATGATCCTCTTCAAACTTCTTATTGAATTTATCAAACAGCACTCTTTGGTCACGTATTTGTATGCACACATTTTTTATTACTGCATCTAAATCAATAAAATCTTCATCTGGAGGAGGTTTTGGTATTGAAGTTGCTACAAATACAATATCATTACCTTTACTTTTACGTGGTACATTCCACGCATCAAATTCTTTCATTCCTGGCAATATCTTGTAGAGTATCTTGCGTATATCTTCTAAGCTTAGATTAGCCATACCAAACTTATCCCATTTAATATCCTGTTTTAAGCATGCATCTAACCAGCCAATAACACGCTCTAAACCTTGAGGAAATGCATAAGGAGACTGCCTAACAGCAGTCCATGCTAATGCCCCTGTAATATCTTTTCTAAAGGTAATACGTTTTTCTTTCCATGTACTGTTTTGTTGATTAGGTACATCTTTTAACACAGCTTTTATCTCCTTAAGTAAACTATCAGGATTCTTTATGTTTACAATTGGATATTTTTTTCTATTCATGTTTATCCTTCCTTATTAGTAGTATAACACAGAAGACTGTACTTGTCAAGCTACTATTATCCAAAAATTAGAATCTTTTGAGCTAAATCAATAGCCTGGTTTAAAAGAGTAAGTGTTATTCCCACAGCTTTTGGTGCTAACTTCAATAGTGACCATAACATGTGTAATCCTCCTTATAAAGGCTTTAATTTATCCTTGTTTGTCTTAAATTTATCTGTACGACCTGTTTTAAGCATATCTTGTATATCTTCTTTAATCATTTTAATAAGTTCTTGAATAAGTTCTTTAGGTGTATCAAAGACTATATGGCGTTCATAAACTATGCGTTTCATTAGTGCCACCTTGTTTAAGCCGTATATGTGCAAATGCAGACGATTTATTATTAGACTTCGGTTTGTTATGTTTTCTTACAAATTGCTTCGTTTTAGGCTTTTCAATAGCTTTTATATCAAGATTTGAATTCCTATATATGCTACCTTTATAGTTATCAGCACTACCACCTGGGCCATACATTATGTCCAATGTTTGATTAAGATCCTTTGTCAAATTAAACCAATAATCAAATTTCTTTTTCCACTTCTTATAATGAGCAGGATATCTAAGCTTAATTAATTTCTCTTCTATTGCAATCCTGAGTTGATCATGTAATTGAGTATTAAATGATGTATGAGTTTTTTTCATAATGTTTATTCCACTGACCTATTTTCTAATCGAAATCCAGTAACAGAATTTTCTACTTTAATATTACCATGTCGTATTCGTCCTAATATATTTCTAAAACATATACTACCCGAACCAAATTGAAATAATTGTATTTTATAGTTTGTAAGAAGGAAAAATTTTATATCTTTAAAAGAAGCTATAGTTGCAACCAATGGTGTTTCATCTTCTGCGGTAGATGCAGCTAATTCTTGACTAATGTACAAAGATTGAAATGCTTCTTCATCCCCTATCCCTGATATCTCTGAATCAACAAAAGTTGATGTAAGTACTGGCATTACTTTAACCCATGCATTTAGCATTCTTTTAAAATCAATTTCATAATTAGGCCCTCCTAATGGAGCATCTAAGTCATCTAACAATACAATTAATGATGGTTGTAAAGTAAAATCACCTGTAGAAGGGCCAAAATTAATGGATTGGTTAAAACCCAAACCACCAAATCTATAGCCATCTTCTGTTTGAGTTACAGAGTCTTGAAATTCTGGTAAAAAAGAGTTTACAATTATATCTAATGCTGCCTGATTCTCTAAAAAAAATATTCCGATGTTTAAATTATTAGTCTGAGTATTTGCAATTGTAAAAGGAGAAGATGGATCAAGCGGTAATGTAGTAACTGATCTATCAAAACGTAATTGCATTTCTAGTATAAAAGTTCCTGCTATATCAGGATCTTCTATCTCTGTTAAACCTGCACATACTCCTGATCCTTCTAAATCATCTGTATCACCATGTGCATAATCTTCTAATTCTTCATCAATAGTTACTTTAATGTCTTCGTGCCATTTAAAAAGATTAAGATCAGTAATATCAAAACTAGGTTTACTTAATCCAGGAAAAACGACATCATCATGCAATTCTCTTAATGTATTACCACTTGCTGAAATTCCACCATTTGGATCAAGTAAACTTGACACAAATACTATATTACCTTTAGGTTCTACAGGAGCTACGTTACCTTCAAGTCCTATGATAGAAAACGAATTACCTGTAGTAGTTGGAGTTCTACAAGAAAAAAGCTGTGGTTCTAATGCAGCAAAATTACCTTCTGCTAAAGAACTAGCCAAAGAAGTCATTTTAAATATTTTATTTGCAAGTGCTTTAACTGTGGGAACTGGTTCTCCTGGCAAAGTAACACCATTTAATATTTCCAGTTTTGCTTCAGTAGAATTAGTAAATTCTACAGATATTTCTGTAATAGAAGGAAAACTATCTAAACATGCTTGATTGGGATATGTTCTTTCAATTGGAATATTTAGTTTTTGAAACGTCATTAAACGCCACCACCCTTGATTTTCTTCTATTGCATCAAAGTTTACTGGCCCGTGTAATTGCTTTGCTGGTGGTTCAGCATCTAAAAGAGTTTGAATTTGTTCAGTTTCTGCTTTTACACGTATTTGCAAATCAGTAGGAAAAATAGCTGTTCTTGTAAATACTAGACCAGGAAATTCAGGTAAAGTGGATTCAATTTCAAATCCCACATCACTAACACTATAATACTCAAAAAATAGAGCACCAGGTACTGTATGACGTAAATCTTCAATATGAATTGCTCGTAAAGGTGTATTTGGTGGTAAAGTAGGAGAATTCGTTACGTCTTCTTGATTCACACTATCTGGAAGTCTAAATGTTCCAATAACCGTTCCATCTTTATGTATATATGGTCTACCACGATCTATATCTGTCCATTCATCCTTAGCTTCATCATTAGGCCCAGGTTCTACAGGGTCTTGATTAGGATCAACACTAAAATAAGTAGATAATTCGGAGCCAATTACACTTAAAATCTTTTCAACAGATTCCCGTAACTCAACTATATGTAATACTCGTACATTGTTCCCATCTATCTCTGAAAAATCTGTGAGAAATTCTCCTGCAATTCCAACCTGTATTTCTTCTAGTGTTCTTACTTGTTGTAGTTCTCGAATATGAACACCTTTAACTCTATCGGCTCCTATAAATTCAGGCCCACTAAATCCCAATGGGCCAGTCCTAAGAGGATCATCTGTCCATCGTGGTACAGGCAATCCATTATCGTCTGTCCCTAATGATCCTTGTTCAAAACCAATAGTTTCTTCTGCTATATCGCCAATTCGTGAATGACACGTAGGACAAAGTAAATCGAATGCAGCCATAATTACTCCAGATACCTAGCGAATGGCCCTGAATCTTGTGGTTGCTTAGGAAGTTCTTCTTTAGCTGATGCCAGCGCCCGTGATGCTTGTGCTAATTCGCTAGTTTCAAAATTTAATATAAATAATTTTCTTATTTTTTCTCTAGGATCAGATTGTCGTACACCTGGTTCTTTTAGTAACGGAAGAATAACAATATTTTGAACAAATTTTTCACTTGTAAGTTGGACGATTGTAGTAAATCCATTTACAAAACTATGAGTTACTGATCCTACTTCTAATTTCAAGTTATTGACATTTACAGAAGACCGTAAATCTATAGTTTCGTCGCCTATTACTGTAATAGATCCACTAACTTGTGGGTCTTTTAAACGTGCTAGTTCCCCATCCGCTCTTGTTTGCATTCTTTTTAATATATCTTCTTCATTATTAAACCCTGTAACCGAATCCTTAAGGATAGCATATTGACCATCCGTGATAGACCTGCAACGTTTACCTGTACCTGCTGTTACTTTAGGTGGATCAGCATCAATAGTAAACTCTACTTCTATAGGCCCAGTTGTAAAAAAGTAATCTAGTAACACTCTAACCTTTACTAAACCTTCAGGATCTCCCTGAATACCAACACGGGATTTCAATACCCTGCCTACCTTAGTGCTAGGTGCCCAAATTTTAGGAATTTCTTCTAAACTAACTCTTACGGCATCTTTTCCTCGGTACTCTAAGGACGCACCAATCGGTTGTCTTTCAGTGCTATATCTATTAATACTTCGTATAATAGGTCGTAGTTTTAAATCGTTTGCTGAAAAGTTTCTAGTATTTTTAAACGAAAAAGCCCGTCCTCTACTTTTGTCAAACAATGAGGTACCAAAATTAGAATTGCCAGAAGATGAATCATTAGACGTTCCTGTAAATGTTGTAGTTCGTTGACCTGTATCCTGACCTGTCAATGTTGGATTTCCACGATCATCAAATCCTACAGTTAATTTTTCTCCTGTATCTGGATCAATAAATGTATCTCCTGATCTAGCTCTTTTCTTAATTGATCCACCCTTATTTTTAAAAGTTACTGTTTTATTAGCAGAATTAGTTTCAACTTCTATTTCTGATCCCTTACTAAATTTAAATGTACTATTTTGTTCTTTACCAAAAGAACTAGAAAAATTTCCTAATTCTGTTATACCAAAATCATTTAAACTAACTTGAATGTTATCGTCAAATCTCACAACAGGACGTTCTTTTTGAAAACCCAAGACTTGAATATCTCTAATATTTTTACCGCTAAGATCAAACTGCAATGCATGTCTTCCAGCTTTACCGACTGTATCAATAAAACTAGAAATACGAACAGTTTTCCGTATTTGAATAGGAGCACCAATTACTGTAATATTATCTATTGTTTCTAATTCTGTTTCTTGAACATCATAACTAATAATATTTTTTCCAAAATTAAATGTTCTTGTCGTAAACCCACCCGACCCAAAATTATATACAGATGTTATACCTGTCGACATATCATGATAAAGTTTTGCATTTCCAACTTTGTTTAATACAAGTTCGGCTGCTTCTAATGTAGTTAAATCGGTTATATCAATCAATCCAGGAAAATCTGTAGGCCCGTTGGTAATTCCTAAGTCTTTAAGAATTTGGTCTGCATTACGAAAAAATAAGATTTCTGAAGTATTAGAAGAAACATTGGGCAATCCCTTGATTTGTGCTGCTCTTAATTTACCCTCAGTAACTTGATTATCTGCTTTTACTTTTACTACGTTAAATACTGTAATTCCTTCATCTAATTCTTCTTCAAATAAAGCTTTTTCTGTTAATTCGATAATAGTACTATGACACGTATAAATAACTCTAAATCCTCCACCTTCGTCTAACGCATCTGCTTTAGTGGTAATAAATCCTCTAAAAACAAGTCTGCTATTGATTAGTACATCTATATCATCGTTTATAGCAGGATCACCACCTGGCCTAAAATCACGTGGTAAACTAAATGATGCGGTTGACAAGTTACTTCCAAAGCCTAATCTAACTTGTTCCAATATAGCAGTAGATTCAGGAGTTCCGTTTATTTTTACTACATACGTTGGACTACTGAATCTTTCTAAATCTTTATTAAACGTAGGAGTAGCCGTTGCTTCGTTTGAATTAGGACTTTCTTGTCCTAATCCGTTAATTCCTCTAACTATAAATGTAACTGCAACACCTTCCGTTTGACCTCCAACTTGATAAGATGTACCTTGTACGGGAAGGCTATTTACTTTTACAAATGTAGGGCCTGTATCTTTTCTAAATATGTTAAAAAATGCATTGGTTGCTGTCCAAGTTAGATTAATAGTATCTGAATTTCCTCCGTCTACTGCTATTAAACCTGTAGGAGCAGAAGGAACATCATTATCTACAGTTGTTTCAATATTTTTATCAATTTCTATATTTTTATCCATTTGTATAGTTGCAAAGAAATCTAATGGTTCTTTTATAAATCCGTTAGAGTCAATTGTTTCTTCATTTGTAACAAAAATAATTGCATCAGAAAATATTTCTTGATCACCAATTAAAATGATTTTAGCATCTATACTAATATTTTGAGTAGAAGTTTCTCCTACAAATGTATCAGTAAGTATAGTTTCTTCACGTTCTATTTGTATAACACCTTCTGCAAAAATAATCTGAGTTGTAATCTCTCCTACAAATGCATCTGAAGTAATAAGCTTTGTTTGAGTTGAAGTAACAATTGCATCAGATGTAATAATTTCTTCATTAGTAACTACTTCGGCCATTAATGTAGCAAAACATAAATCTACTAATGATCCCGATATTTTAAACCAATTAATACCATCTTCTGTTTTAACTGCATCTCCTCTTAAATAAAGTAAATCTAATGAATTTTTTGCATTTTCAAATTCATATCTGTTACTTGCGTCATGAGGAGCAGATTTAAATACAACTGCATATAGTACATTTTTTTGTAATAAAGGAGCTTGTGGTATTGTAGCTCTTGTAACAGGAGTACTTTTAGATGTTGCAAATTCAGATTTAGCGATAGTTGTTGATCCAATTACTACACCATTAGGAAAACCATTTGTTGTTTCTTGTATTTCAATATCCATATCTCCTAATGTTCCACTATCTACCTTTAATACCGAAAACCATATTTGAGTAAGGGCTGCTGTTTCACTAGAAGTAAACGTTTGACCTACTTGAGCCGTACCAAGTTCATCATTTAAATCTGCTAGAGAAGATTGAAAATTAAATCTTCCCATTTGAAATTGATCAATAAATGGATTAACTTGTGCTTCCATTCTAATAACAATCGAACCATCGGCTAATGTAAGACTACTCCAAAGCCCAGGTTCAAATTTAATAAAATGATTACCTCCAGTCATTAATCCATCTGGACTAAATCCTGTTGTTACTACAAAATAACGATAAAAGTTTGAAGTACTTGCAGGAGTAGCAGATTTTAAAGTAATAACATATTCTATACCTGCAGTTAATACTGGCTTAGTAATAAAATTTACTGTAGTTTTTGGTGGTGAAGAAGTAAACGAAGTTGGTAAATCAGCAGGAGAAAATGCTACAGATTCAATTGGAATTCCATCGGGTACACCAGCTACTATTGTTTCTAGACTAATAATTAAATCAGAGGGAGCATTACCATTTTCAGCTATTACCAAATCTACAGAATTTAATTTTCCTGTAATTGACGGAGTAAAGCTTTGACCAGCAGAAAAACCCGCATGAATTCGATGTATATTGTTAAAGCTAAATGCTGCAAGTGCTATATTATCAATTCTAGTAGGAATTTCCAGTATCTGTGTTTGAGAAGAAACAGTATGAGTCCCTATAGGAGCAATTTCAGCATCAGAATTTATATTTTGGGTTATTTCTACTTCTTCTGCCATAAACGTAGCAAAACCCAAATCTTGGTTAGGAAGCTCACCCCAAGATGTTCCATCATTTGCTTGAACTGCACTTCCAGGACTATAATGGTTATCTGTACCTCTACCAAAAAATCTATAATTATTAACATCATTATGTGTTGCAGAAAATACAATAGCATATTTGGTACCTGATGTTAATACAGGCTTTTCGGGAATAAAAACTTCGTAAACATCAGAGGGTATAACTGTTAATGTAAAGTCTTGCGGTCTAATTTTTCCTTGTGCTTGTATAACTGATCCAATTATTGTACCATTAGGAAGACCACCTGTAGTTTCTTGAATCTCTATATTTAAATCTCCTAATGCACCTATATTGTTTTTTATTGCAGAAAATTGAATCTTTTCAAGTTTTGCAGTTACGCTAGGCACAAAAGTTTGTCCAATTTTTCTTGTACCTGCTACATCATCTAAACTAGTTACTGTATCAGTTCTAGTAATATTAAATTGATCTATGAATGGAGTAAAATCCACATCCATAGTAGTAACAAAACCTATATCTTCACTTTCACGTGGCGTACCTGTAAAACTTGGACTACCAAGAAATAACTCTCCATCTGGATAAATTTCGCTAGTTGTAACAGACATTTTTTTAAATCTTACCCCATAAAAAACAAAATTTGGAAATAAAGGTTGAAAAGATTTTAATGTAATTGCATATTTAACACCTTGTTGCAAAGGTATACTTGGGCTAAATACAACTGTTGTTGGAAGGTTAGCATCAATTCCAAAAAAGTTAGGATCTACAGGAACTGAAGAAGCTGATAAACTAGTACTACCTAATACAATTCCACTAGGTCTAGGAGGAATCTGACTATCCATAGTTTCTATAGCAATTACTAAAGGAAATGTATAAAGACTCAAATTTCCTGGAAATCTAGAAATAGTCAAATCTATAGATACAAGATTACCCGTTACTCCAGGAGTAAAACTCTGTGCAGCGCTACTACCATCATCAATATCTATTCCTCCTGATGATACAGCAATTGATATTTGATCTCTTTTTGGCATATTAGTTCACAACTATTCTTCCGTCTTTGTGTATTTTCATTATCCTTTTATGATTTTTTTCATTTTCGTCTGTATATTGGAATCCTAAATAATAAACATGTTCAGGTGTACCAACTTCTACTAGATTATTTCCAAATGTTCTTGTTACTTCCCTATAATAAATAAGCCGATATTTGTAAGGATTTTTCCTTAGCATATCGGCCCTGGGCTGTAATCGTTCACTAGCAGTCTTCGCTGTTTCGATTGTTCCTTTTTCTAAGTCAACAATGTAACTAAGTCCATCAGCTTCTTGTAATCCAAAAAGCTGTAACTCATCCTGCCTTTCTAGTACATCTTTAAATAGTCTCTCTTTATCGCCTTCAAATTGATTTATTGAACTTCCATCTTTAAACACTGCAAACCAAGGTAACGTTATCATGTTAACCATGTTAGCCTCCATTAAATTTGGGATATTGTATTGTATTACAAATACCCCTAGCAACTAGCATTGAATTGCCAGGGTCTTATTAAGTCTCGTCGTATTTCAACGTAAACGTCTTCTGGTTAACTGCACCAGGAGGAGTTGAAACAGTTGTCTGTAACTGCAAGGTCATGTAACCCGAAAAATCAGGATTACCTGCAGGAGCAGCAGGAGTTAAAGCTGCGCCTTCAGTTGTTGGAATATCAACCGTTGCAACAATAGACGTAGTGTCAGTAGGAGTAGCAAAAGTCGCATCAACTGCTGCTTTAATTGCTTCACCAGTAACAAACGTACCTGCTGATTTGAAAAAACGCAAATTAGCAATAGACGTAAATGTTCCAGAGAACCTTCCACGAAGCCACTTCTCAAAGCTATTATTACCAGCCGTGATAGGGTCGTTAGTAGGTACAATGTTAACTGCATCTACACTACCGAAATTCGCATTAGCGATTCCGTTAGTTACTGTTTCAGCTACTGTATTGCTTTCACTGAATTCAAATGTTGCTGCCATGATTAAATCACCACCTTTCTTTTATAGGTTATCCTTTAAATGATACTCTTATCCGAAATCTTATATTTAAAATTCCAGATGGACTAGCACTTGTAGGAGGAGTTATACTTAAGTTAAGAAGTTTCGCATTATTAGATGGAATAGGATTTTCAAATAAATGAACGATTTCTTGTCCAATCAGTGAAAATGTCGTTTCTGCATCGTCTTCTATTTCATATTCATAATCTATTAGTACATCTTCTGTAGCAGAAGGCAGAGCAGTTCCTAATGTAATTTCCCCTGATATTCCATCAAATGTCCCACTTGTAAAAAAGTTAGTTCCTAATCTATTAGGATCACTATTTAAAAATACACCAACAACTGCTATAAGGGGAGTATGACTAACAGTAACAGTTGTATCTGTATCAGATGTTTGTCTTTCTAAATCTACTATTACAGGATTACTAATAATTCCGCTTGATTGTACACCAAACCAATCTTGTGATGCAACTTCTGAACCAAAGTCTTTTACATTTGGCGAATATGTTACAGTAATATTTTGAGTAGCTGGAGGGATTTTACCTGTTACTCCGTCCCCAAATGATAATAATCCACTTGCAAAACTAAATGTGTATATCTCATCCGTAGAACCAAATCCTGCTAAATTATCTACCCTTGTATATACAATTCCGCCAACTCGTACAATTAAAGGGTACAATACGTCATCATCTAAAACAGGAGGAAATGCAACAGTAAAGGTTTGGCTTGCTGCTCCTGTACTAGCACCTTGCAATTCATCAATAAGTTCTAATGATAAAATTCGGAATTGAATATCTCTAGCATCTACAGATTCAAAACCTCCACCTTTATCATTAAACAATTGAAAAGGATTATCAGGATGCTGAAATTCTTCTCCAGCTATTACACCTGTAAACACTAAAGGATTGCTCTCTATACCTACCTCCACAGTTGGAGCCGTAGATGCAAATAGCTTTAAATCAGGTTCATTTTTAGTAATCTGTGCATCAGAAAATATAGTCTCTGTAAATTCCACTAAAACTATAGAATCTGATTCAACAGTTTGAGTAGTAATAAGCTGTATTGTTGCATCAGACAGTAAATTTTGTGTTACTGTACCAAAAATAGTTGCATCTGATGTAACATTCTGCTGTACTGTAGGCATATTAGACGTTTTGCTCCAATGTATTTGGAATTTTAATTGTTATATTGTAATCTTGTATATTACCATGTGTTTGTTCTTGAAATTGAATACCATCTGTTGCTATTTGTCCGTCATATCGTAAATGCCTAGTCGGGCTAAGTATATGCAATTGCCCTGGGCCAACTTGTATTCCATTAATTAAATTATTTCTGAGTGTTTCCATATCATCCCAACTATTTGTTTTATTGAATAGAACACCCTTTAGTTCAATAGTACGTTCATTTACCCCAAGTTCTTGTACAATTGCGCCATCTAATAAAGGTACAATCAATCTAGCAGTTCGTTTACCAGGCGTAGGTCTAGTAATAAAAGGATTAGGAAAAAATGTAAATGTTCCTTGATCCCCATTAACACCTCTGCGCCATTCTACTGTTACTTTAACTGTGCTCATTATCCAAATGTATCCTGTGCGCGTTCTTCTCTACCTGCATTAGTGGCCTCTCGTCTTATATTGTTTAGTTTCGTATTAACAGCAGCCTGTGCTCCCTCTCTAGTTGCTTCTTTAATATCTTCTGATGATATACTAAGATTTACTATTACATTAGATAAAGGTTTCAATGCTGCTTCGATTGCACCACCTAAAAAATCTCCAATTTCTGATCCAAGCTTTAATATACCGTCTAATCTTCCTTTAAATTTTGATAAGGATATATCAGCATCAGTAATCGCCCCGTCTACCGCAAGAAATTCGTCAAAGGATTTAGTAATAAGCTTATTTGATTCTAATTGTTGTTTAATTAAAGCAAAAAAATCTTCTCCAATTTGCTTAATAGCTTCTGTAGCAGTTAAGCCACCTTGTCTAAAATCCTTAAATTGTTGTGCGATATCTCCAAATATTCCAGTTATACCATCTGCTCCCTTTTCTCGTTGTAGCTCTTTAAGTCTTTTTTGACGTTCTTTAAACGTATCTTCTTCTGTTTCTGTTGTTGCTCTTATTTCATCTCTTATACCCTGTTGAAAAAATCTAAATTGATTGCCGAATTCCAATTGCTCTGCTGTTAATGTTGAAAGTCCCGCACGTTGAGCTTGTAATAATAGAGCATCTGCTTTTGTAACATCTCTAGCTAATTGTTGACGTTCTATACGGGTTTTCCCTAACCTTAATGATTGTAACTCTAATGCTTTATTAAAATCAAATATTTTGCTAGTAGTAGAACCAATAGCATCATCAACATCTTGATTTTTAAATGCATTGACTAAAGCTTGTGCAATTCCAATAGTACCCTCACCTGAAATAAGTGCTTTTGTTGCTCCTTTTATTGCTCTTGTAAATTTAAGATTAATGACATTTGATGCTATAGCAATATCTGTAGTAAACTTATTGAAAGCAAGTCCAGTTTTACCTGTTTCTTTATCTAGTTCGTCTTGAACATTAGCTAAAATTTGTAATTTAGAAGCTAAAGTGTCAGTTTCATCTGCTGCTGCTCCACCAAATTTTTCCGCTAATTTATCCAGCAATGTACCTTGACGAATTGCTGCCTTGATGTCTGCCCGTCTTAAGTCTGTTAATTGCAGAAGAACCCGAATATTACCTTTTTGAGCAAGATTTAATATGCGAGTTGTAGTAGTTAAATCTCGACCAGTTGCTGCAGCCACATCTTGTGCTACAATAACAGTTTTTTGTGCCTTTTCTAAGTCTCTCGTAGATTGCAACGCAATGGTAGTAGCTCGTTGTACATCTTGAACAGAAAATCTAGTGGTACGGGCCGTTTGTTCCGCACCACGTGTGATTAAAGCAGCACTCTTTTCGCTTTCTTCGCCCACTAATCGTAATTGTGTGCGTAATCGTACAAACGATGCTTCTGCAGATATTGCTTGTTGATTTGTTTTAGTAAATCCAACAGCAGCTTTTGCAATTGAAGAAACAAGAAAAATACCTGCAGCAATGCCTAGCGTTTGAGCACTAAACGCAATAGACGCAAGAACACCCGCAAGCTTTAGCCCTGTGCCAATTACACCTTTAAAACCAGCTTTTGCAGCGTTAAAGCCTGAAGCATCAAATTTTGATGAAATTCTAAAAAGTAAACTACTAGCCATTTGCTATCCTGTAAGTGGTTCTTCCTTTTCTTGAATTTGACGGAATATTCTCCATCTGTTTTTCTACGGTGCGTACTGCTTCTTTGTTTTGTTCTGCTAACATAGCAGTTAAAACACGCATTTGTTCAGTTGTTAAATCGTCTGTATATTCCGTTTTAAATACTTTGTATCTATAGGAGTTTGCCACGTGAAACGGAGCTAAAAAGTATGGACTCCTTATTAGTTTTTTACTTCTTCATCCGTTAATACAAAATACTTTTCCCATCTATTATACAGATCAAAAATAGTCAATTCATCTATTTGAGCGATTTCTTCTAAAGATTTAAAGTACCGAATCGTTTTATCATTTTTTTGTTTCAAGGCACAAAAAACCGTCATATATCGTTCTTCAGCAGCTATGCGAATTAATTGCACATCAGGATCAAATTTATATCGACTGAAATGCACAATTGCTTCAGTAATAGCAGCCTTGACATCATTTAAATCACGCCAAGTCATAGGAAGTAAAATACCTTCTATTTTATCTTTCTCAAATTCTGCTAGTTGTTCTTCAGCAAATTGCTTTTTTTCGTTAAGGATTTTAATTTGTTTTTCGTCCTTAACTTCGCTTAACTGCTCGTCTATGCGTATAGCATTATCTTGCAATGTTTCGACGGACGATGTATGACGGTAAACACTAACCTCCAACGGAGGATTGTTTAATTTTTGATACGCTTTTGTTGCAACCTTCTCTTTAACTAAACTATCTACTAATTTCTTAGAATTAACTTTTTCTTCAGTATTCATTGTAGCCTCCCGATTTATTTTGAAGGGGGGAATAGCAAGGCAATTAGCCCTGCTATGCCCCTTCAGTATGTATACTGATTATTTTTTAAGAATCAATATATGTAGTAAAAGCTTCAAAAACGTCATCTGTAGAAAAATCAGCTTCAGGAATTGTAATAGTACTACCTACTAAAGTAGCATTATCAAATTTGTCACCATTTTTCAATACAAGAATTAACGCTTTGCCATTTAAATCTGCATCCGCAGCTTCAACAGCCTGTGGAGTATTGTCTGTATCTGCCTCAAAATTACCTGACACAAGTGCAGCAACTTTATCAGCTTGTGAATTTGAATTGCCTTGAGCAAAAGCACTAGAACCTGATCTCAAAAGTCGACTATATTCTAAAGCCACACCTTTAAGTCTTAGTACGTTTGTAGACGTACCATCACGGGTAATAGCACCTTCTTCTCTTACAGGTTCACCTGTAGCAGAACCTCTAATCCTTGTAAACTTACAAAGAACCGACTGAAAAATAACACTATCAGAAGGTCTACGAATATTTAACATAATCGTAATTTCTTTATAATTAGCAGGATCATCCACTGTAGCAACTGCACTTGGATCTAAATCATTAATAGACGTATCCACTAGTTTACTATCAGTATCAAAATAATTAAAACTAATTTCTACGCCATCAAAATTTGTCACAATAGCAACTGCTTCGGCTGAATCAAATTCAAAAATTCTTCGTTCATCAAATGCTGGAGTATAGTCAAAATTCTGCGCCAACGGCACACGAACTGCACCATGACTCTGACTTACTAATTCCAGCAGTGTATTTGTTCCAACAACTGTTTCAATGCCCATTTATTTCACCATCCTTTAATTTATCTCTGTATCTGAGTTTAGATTTTGTGTTACGTTTAACTGTTGACCTAATTCGTTCCAAAACACTCTAATCAGGAGTATGTATCTTTTTACATTTTGGTTTTCTTGATCTACAATAAACTTTTCGTTAATTGAGTTACTTTCTTTATCAAGCTCTATAAACCCTATTACGGGTTTATTAGGATTGCTATAATCCCTTAATTGAATTGTCGACACATCGGGAGTACTAGTGTGACCAGCATTTGTAAGTGCAAAAATAACTCTATCACGCAAATTTCTTACTACGCGAGTTGAACCTGTAAATGTTTCACTATCTTGCGAAATACAGGTTATTTCAATAAGTGTTTGATTACGAACACCAAAAATTGGAGAGCCATCGGGAGAATGACCAATCAATTTATCAAACGCTCGTTCCCCTAAGTTAAATAATCCTCTTTCTGTTGTGCTAATTGCAGGAAACTGTTGGGGAGCAATTGGATAGTCGAACACCCAAAAAAATTCTTCGCCACTGGGTAATGGTGGACTACCCAAATGCCCTCCGTCTATATTTTCAATAAGCCAATTGTTAAAAGAGGCCATCAGGTTTTCTTTTCCTGAACTATGTACGAAACCTTTTGGAACTGGCATTATATGTCAATCTCCGTAACCTTTGGAGGGCGCACAACTTTTCCCTCTTTTTCCATCTTCTTTAACCATTCTCCATAAAATTTAGTAAACCATAATTCCCCTGCATAACGTGCTCTTGTAGTAAAATGTACACCTTTACCAAAATCCATTGCATCTTTATATGGTACTTGATTATCAACTGCTATCTCTTGTACTGCAGGAGTTTTATCTTCTGCAACACTAGATGCTTTCCCTTCTGCAACCGAACTTGCACTAAAATGATATTCTTTATGATAAGGAGTTTTATTGGATTTTTTAAATGGATCATATAACGATGTATCTTTAATTTGTCTACTATAATCTATTGTGTATTTATCTAAAATAGCAGTCCAACCACCGCGCAATTTTCCTGTATCCATAGGAGTTACTCTTATTAAATATTTATGTATTTCAAATACTAAATTTCTGTATAATTCTAAATTATATTTAGAAAATCTTTTAATAGATTTTTCAATTTCTTTTGTTTCTTTAATGTTCTCTATAGTAAGAGTAACTTTAAGGGGGCCACTTCTTTGTCTAGAACGTTGTTCCGCTTCTGATTTTATATTTACACCAAAAACTGTTTCACCCATTATGCATTCCCCACTTTTCTAAATATATATCCAAATAAAACTTCTTTACCTATAATTGAATGAGTATGAGATTTACCTACTATACGATATTCATGCTTTTCATAAATAATTCTATCGCCTTCACTTTGCCCGCCAATTTGCTCAGTAGTATCTATAATATTAAGTTTTTCTGTAAGAGTAACAGAAATATCGCCTAATTGATAAAGTCCACCAGAATATAATACATCTTGTTGACTAACACTATTAATAACTGCTTTTGCAGGTTTTCTACTAAATCCTAGCTTGGGTTGTATTCCTCTTGCAGGATCGCCTGGATCAGCTATACCAGTAAACTTTTTAATGATAATAGGCTCTCCATAAGGTACATTAGTACTTGCTAATGCATCATCAATAAATTTCCTATCTTTATCACTAAACTGTTCACCAGCCATATTTAAACCTTCTCATCTGTTTCAGGTTGTTGATATTCTTCTTCTTCTTTTTTTTCTTCTTTTTTTGGTTCTTTAGGATCGTTTTTTCTAATTTCATCTTTCCTTGTAAGCATAGTTTTTTTAGTCTCCCTAATTTTTTGTTCTAATGCAACTCTATCTCCGCCAGTAGTTTTTAATCTTTCATTAGATAACATTTCTTGTTCTTCTGCATATTTACTGGATATAGCTGACGATTTAATAGCATTTCCATCATATTGATAATTGCAACAATTATTCCAATCAACATCATCTGTAATAATTTTGCAAGTACTTGGTTGTTGAAATCTTATACAACGTATGCATCCAAAACCTTCATCTCTCTCATCGTATCCAGCTTCTTCTTTTAATAATCTAAAAGGATTTGTTTGACTAGGTTTTGCATTTGGCCCCGTCATACGTAATTGACAAGTACCTTCTGGTTCTATATGTCCTAGAACATTAGTGCATTCGCCTGTTTCTGGAATGTACATACTACAAGTTACACATTGATATTTTCCTTCTATATCATCTGTAACTAAGACAACCATTTTGCCATCGCCTAACATAATATTTCTTTTTTCAATTGCTTTTTCAAACTCTTCTTTTAAAATAGATACTGATTCATTCTTAACAAACAAATGGACAAATCTTCTACCACCATCTGTTACTGTTGTACCTTTTCTAATTGTGTTTAATTGTTCTTCCGTAACATCAATACGATAACCTTTAATTATAACTGAATATATTTTGCTCATTAGCTTATCTCCGCATCAGATAATATTGCTTGAATAGTTTGTTCACCTATAAATGCATCGTTTGATATTGTTTCAATATTTATTATCTTAGGTAAAATTCGATTAGTCTTATTGTAATGCCGAAGCATTTGTAAATCAGATAATAATTGTGCTTCATTATCTTGAATTATTTGATTTGTTTGACTAACAATATTAGATTTATTAATTGTACGTCCACCAACACTTACACTAAAGAAATCTTTTGATTCTAAAATTAAAGCTCTTAGTACATTAGTATAAAAACGTTTACAAATAGCAGGTCTATAATCTTCAGGAATATTATCTTGATCAACAGGTCTATATATTAAAACTGATATTTCACTAGCAGAATGACTAGCTATTTGGAATAACTGTGGATCAGTAAAAGGAAAGAATGTATATGTTGCTATCAAGGATTCATCGGTAGTTAGTGGAGTAAGTAATACAACACGTCCACCAATAAAATCAATAATATAATCATCTGTTTCAAATAGCAATTCTGATACACCAGTAATATTATTAAGTTTCTTTATCTTTGGTTTGGGAACAGCTTGCCAGTTACCGTTCTTTGCATCAAAAACACCATTAGATGAATCAAACGGACATAATTCTTCGTCCACTACGCTACATAACAGTTTAGTTAATAGCACATCTTTACACAATTGTGTAATCTCTGTTATATCATCAGGAATTGCTATTGATGGATCTAAAAAGATAACGTCAGACATTTGTTACTCCTTAATTTCCTATGACGTTGTGTGTTCCGTTAGCGAACACCACAAGATCATGTGTTTCTCTAATAATACCTGTCTTAAAAAATTCTATTAAATACAATGCAGCATCTAAAAACACAGTTGCATTCCCTGAAGCATCTGTTTGTGCAACAGCAATAGCAACTGCAGGATTGGATTTGTCAAATATTCTAATTTGAGCATTGGGAATAGGAACAAGTGTAACTGAATTCTTTACAGTTACTGTAACTGCAAATGCTCCAGAACCTGTCGTACCATCAACTGGCACAACTCTGTATTCTTCTGTTGCCACAGTTGGAATTCCATCTATAGTAGTATTAAACGTAGTTAAATATTTTGTAAAAGATGCATTAGATGCAATAGGAAATTTAAAAAACCACCTGTTAGTGGCACCAATTCTAGTCATAGCAGTTGATGCTAAATCTTCTTCTTCAGGCCCCCCATTAATATGAGAGATCCTAACAGTAGGCGTAGTATAATCTGCAGGAAATGTTGGTTCACTTCCTGACAGTCTTAGCACTGTTAAGAGTATAGTATTTTCTTGACTTTGATTAAATTCAAATCCCATTAGTTATCACCTTTACTTTATTTTAGACTATTTCTGCTCCAGCTTGAATAAACTTAAATTTGCTAATATCATCTAGTACACATTGATGCTTGATCAAATCAGCAAGGGTAGTTGCGTCTATAACACCCTGTTTTGCTTCGTTAACGTATTGCTCTGTTAAATCTTTAGCAATTTTTACAGGATTAGGTGCATTAGTATCAACCCATACAATTTCTTTTGATCCATCGTTCTTCTGTCTCCATTGTTCTCTATCTGTTCGATCTGTGGGGATATCGGCTAATTCCACATCTTCATATGGTAAATCCTTTTGGGGAGTACCGTCAATAGGATGATTTAACTTAGCTGTTTGTCTAGTCATTAAATCTGCATCAGTTTCTCCTGGTAGTCTAGCTTTCTCTGCAAATTGGGTAATTAGCACTGATCCATCTGGTTTTTTAAATATGCGTATTTTCATAAATACTCCTTTTTAATGTTTATTAATGATTTCCTACAGCCATTACACCAACGTTATCTCTGTCTGATTCACTACCATTATTGTCACGAATTGAAACATCTACACTATCTGTAAATATGCCAAACCCTCCGGTACTATCAATAGTAACATAACCAACAGCCTTTCCTGTTCCAGCTATTACGTAATTTGCATCAGCAAAATCAATGTCCCAGTTTATTGTAGCTTCCCCTGTTCCTCTGTCCGTTATACTAGATACATTATAACTATCTACTAAAGTTGCTGTACCTGATGCTTGATCGTAATGAATCCATCCTTGTATTAACTGCTTTGCAACTGATTCATATGGATGTTGTGCATACGATATTGCTGTATCACCGTCTACTATACACATACCATCAAAGTAAACAGTTGTAGTATTTCCATCATTTGTCAATCGTAGGTTTATATTCGTCGCAGATGCATCAATAGTACGTGTCACAGAAATAAATTCCCATGCACCGCCACCAGTATGATACGGAGAATTTGAACTTCCTCCACTATCACCTAATAATAAACGTCCTGCATTTGCAGCAGTTGCTCTTATCCAACACGAAAAAGTTAGATCACGACCTCTGAAAATCGTGTTCTCCGAAGTAGTAATAACGGGTATAAAAAAACGACTTAGAGAGTTCCCACTTGCATCTGATAGCAACGCAAGAGAAAATTCACCAAATAGAACATTCCCTGCACCAGATTCCTGAGAAACTGATCCACCATCAAGCAACGTCCACGCATTAAGCGCATCTGGTGGAACACTTGTCCCATTTCCCCATTGACTGAAATTTCCGTTTTCTATTAAATTTGTAAATTGTTGGGTTTCTCCACCTGATAATCCCGCAGCAGGTGCATCTTTAAATATTGCATTACCTGTGCCAGTGTCTTTTGTTAATATTTGTTCATTAGTAGCACCAGCTACATCTGTAATCTTATTTACTGCTGTTTGTCTAGCATCGTTTATCCAAACTGATCCGTTAAATCTTAAGAAATCATCAGTAGTAACGGATGTTAGAGTAACATCAGATAAGTCATTAAATGCTGACGCACCTGATACATCAATAGTAACTACACCTCCACCATCATCTGTTAGCTTTCCGTTTGTAACATTAATTGTAGTGACATTCGATACATTTGGTGCGCCGTCTGTCTCTTTAACTGTTAATGGTGTTCCAGTAAGATCAAGTGATACTTGTCCCCCACTTTGATCCGTAAGCTTCCCGTTAGTTACACGAATAACCGAAACATTGCTTACTACAGGACTGCCATCTTCTTCTCTTACTGTAACAAATTGTGTTGAACCTGTAAAACCTTGTGACATGATTTATCTCTCCAATTTTGTCTATTTATTAAGACCTAGAATTTTTTCAAGAATTTCCAAACGAGCACGTATATCTTGACTTAAATCTGAATTTTTATCAATAACATCATATGCAATTTGAGCTTCAGTTTGAATTTGTTGTATTGTTTTTTTATTTGTAATCTTTTTAATAGTCATAATTATACTCCAGTTTAAGTAACTTCTACTCCAAATAAATTAAAAGATAGAGTAGCCAAAGTTGCTAATACTCTAACAACATCGGTTGCTGCCAAAGTAATTCCTAATGTAGCAGTAAACGTCTCATTACCAGGAATTGCAATATCGTAATAAATATACTGTTCATCTGAATCTACTGCTCCAGCAACTGCTATAGAAATTCTAAAAGACGTAGCAGTAGAACTACGATTTGCAACTGTTATTGAACTTCCTGTAACAGATGTACTACCAGGCACTGTATAAATATCTGTAAGCGTAGCTGCCAAAGGGTTTGATTGTCCTAAAACTTTAAGTGTGTCAGCCATATTATCCTCCCATTGTTAGAAATAGTCTTCCAAAACTTGCAGGTGCTGCCACAGGAGTATCACTAGTTCCTGTATTAATCCATACACGTTTATCAGTAACACTAGAAATAGATCCACCTGATGTAACAACCTCTGCAATAGGAATCCGTCCAGACGTAAAGCCTGATGTATTAGTCGAAGCAACTCCAACAGACGTTATCTCCACAAAATTTGTAGTATTATTAGTTAATACAACATTTTGAGAAGACGCATTTGTAATAACATTGTCATCACGTATACGGCCAGCTTTAACAGTTAAATTTAAACCTGATGCAGCTAGGGGCCCAAAGTCTCTAAGATCATCAATTAAAACATCTAAATCTCTAATTTGTCCTGAACGAACTTCTGTACGTGCCATTTATATCATCCTTTTTTCTTAAATTTCTTCTTGAATTCGTCTTTAGTAATCTTTTTATCAACATCTTTCTTAAGGGCTACTTTTTGTGCAATAATTCTGTCTTTGTTTCTTTGTTCTTTCATTCTAAGTATATTAGTATCGTTTTGATATAATGCCCATTCTCGCATAGTTCTTTTTAAATAATCTTTAGCACCTTGTAACTTTAATACTTGTTCTTTGTAACGAGCAGCGTCATCTTCTGCTTCTACTAGTTTTATTACTGCACTTCTATAATCTTTATCTAATTTTTCTAATTTATCGTTTGCAAATTCCCCAAAATTCCATCTTCGAGCTTCATTAATATTGTCAGACATTGTATTGTCCTCCAGCTTTTAGTTTTTGTGGGGTAGGGCCGAAGCCCTACCCCGTATTAATTAAATTTTAGCTATTATGGTTTTCTGTAAGAAACAAGCACTTCGTCGCCAGATAAAGGAGCAGAATTAAATGTAATCGTAGCTCCAGAGATGGTGTAGTCGTCAGACCCACCCTCATTCTGAAGAATACCATTCAAGTATACTTCCTCTGTTCCAGCAGTAGGTGTGTTCGCAAGAACACCAGTAGTATCTGCGCCATCAAAATCAAACGCCACGTCTTCACGTGTAATAAAGTTTGATTCCGTAAGACCTCCACTACCAGCACTTTCTGCGTCCAACCATGCTCGTCTGTCAACAATTGCCGTAATGTCGCCTGAAGCAGCAGTAACTTCTGCAAGCGGAATGCGTCCAGCCGTAAAGCCAGAAACATTATTCGATACAGTACCGCTACCGTCTACTTCGACAAATGACACGTCATCATCAGCTACAGTGGTAGTACCAGCACTTACTGCGGTAACAACGTTATCATTTCTAACGGTGCCTGCAGCAAAATCAGCAACTAGTCCTGTACCTTCTGTAACTTGAAGATCACTAAGATGGTCTACATCAACTGCACCAGACACAATTTCGTCTGAATCGACAGAATCAGTAGCCAGTTCATTAGCTGTAATACCACTAGCTTTAATACGAAGAGTATCCGCATTAATTTCTATTGTGGAGTCATCAACATTTACGTCAAGTTCTCCGCCAGCAGCTTGGCCTAAACCAAGACCAGCAATATCGGCATTAATAGCATCCTTATCTACTGAGTCAGGAGCGTAATGCTCTGCATCAATAGAATCTGCTACGTAATGCTCACTGTCAATTTGGTCGTCGCCAATCTTTGCGCTAGTAACCGCATCAGCAGCCAGTTGAGCCGTATCAATACCTAAATTTTTAACATTCAAGGTATCGGTAGTAATCTCAATAGTGGTATCATCAACATTTACGTCGAGTTCGCCACCAGCAGCTTGACCTAAGCCAAGACCTGCGATATCAGCATTGATTGCATCTTTATCAACTGAATCAGGAGCATAATGTTCGGCATCAATAGAATCAGCCACATAATGTTCGCTGTCAATTTGATCATCAGCAATCTTCGCACCAGTCACAGCATCAGCAGCTAATTGAGCAGTGTCAATACCTAAATCTTTAACATTTAGGATATCAGCAGAAATCTCAATAGTAGAATCATCTACTCTAACACTAAGTGTGTTACCAGACTTTAGAAGACCATCACCAGCAGTAATTTGGCCTGCACCAGAAAACTGGGCAAACTCCAAAAACTTGTTAGCTTTGCTACTAGTTAGTGTAATAGGATCATTGGCAGTAAGAACAAAACCATTATCCTTATTAACTGTACCTTCCTCAATGAAGGTAAACAAACCAGCAGTGACTTCAGCATCAGTATCGGCATCGGTAGTACGAGTAAGAGTCAACGTAGTTGACGTTCCACCAGTAACTTCCCAAAGACCATTGTAAACACCGCGAGTAGCTTCTGTGCCACCTGCATCGGTTGTTTCATCTGAAGCCGTTTCAGCATCTTTAATGAGAATTCTATTTCCAGAAACAGGCTCTACCCCGTCAATAAGACCAAGGGAGGCACCTGCACTTAAACTAGAAATCGTCATAACCCCAGTAGCACTGACAACATCAATAGTAACACTTGAAGTCCAGTTGGAATCAGAATCTGTAGCCATACGAGCAGAAAGTTTAACATCTAAACCTTGTGCAACGCCATCTACATAAAGTTTGTTAGCTGCGTCAGTGTCAACCAACGGAGTTTTAACTCTAATTGTACCACTAGGAGAAAAATCATACGTTGCCGTAAGATCAAGCTCCGAAGCAGTAACAGCATCAGTCGCAATTTCATTTGACGTAATGCCACTAGCTTTAACCTGCAATGTATCAGCAGAGATTTCAATAGTAGAATCATCGACGTTAACCGATAAAGCACTACCTCCACCACCACCTAAGCCATCGCCAGCTACAGAAGAGTTAAGCTGTGTTCCAGTAATACCTGCGTCTTTGACTTTGAGTACATCTGTATCAATCGTCAGTGTACTATCATCGTCATTAACTTCTAAAGCAGCGCCACCGCCACCAACTAAACCATTACCAGCTACAGAAGTGTTAAGTTCTGTCTCTGTAACAGTTGCAGCTTTAATTTGTACATTTCCTCTAATTTGTGTAACAGCCATTATTAAATCACCCCATATTTTATTTTTATTTTTGTTTCATTTTCATGTTCGGGTGAATTTTCATTACGCTTTCACTTGCTTGTTCACATAGCCAGCCCCGTGACACTTGGAGCATTTGGAATATCCATGTCTCAAATTCGCTTTACATTCGCATCGTTCAATCACATTATCAGTTTCTAAGTTTTTAAAACATTCTCTAAGGTTATTATAAAATGCATCCATAACCTGTTTTTTAAAATACCTGTATTCATCGGAGCTTTTCCCGAACTTAAACTCTCCGATTCCTAATATTTCTTTCATTTGTGTTAAATTATTTAAAAATATACATTCAGATATGTTCATATGATTATAACCTTTGATAAACCACAGTAATACGATCAGGATCTACTCCACCTGTAGGAGAATTTATAAATTCAAATGATTGATTTGTCAATATATTATAATCTTCATTTACTAATAATTCCAAACCATTCAATTGAACTTGTAAAGAAGCACCAACAAACGTGAAGCTTGTGGTAAATGTTTTATTTGCTCCATCAATTGTTCCAAATGCTTCTTCTTTAAATATTAATATTCCACCACGTAATACGGCCATATTCAATCCTCACGTTCAGTTTTAAACCCTAATTCGTTTATACGGGGATAAACTCGTAAGTGCCCCCTCCGTTAGAGATTTTACATGTGCGCTATACGGAAAATCTCCATATGATTTAGGAAATCCTTCAGATGTTAACGACATCGCACTTGATCCAGCAAATATTCCTTTTGTAGATAGAACAGCAGCAGCTACAATTCTTGCACATGCACTTCTTATTTCCCTTGGCAAAGATTCTAGATTTTCATATCCATAATCGTACTCAAGTTCGATATTTTGAAATCCTCTTAAAAATGTATAATTCCAAAAAGGTACTGCTTGATTTTCTAAGAATAAGATTCTAGGCGGGATAATCACAGTCCCTTTTGCCATATCAACAAATAAATCTGCTCTTTCGTATTGTAAAGTCGTATTATTAAAATTTGCTGTGTTACCACTTGCAACTTTTACATCATCTGGAACAGTATCCGTTTCAGGAAATGTAAAAGGAGGCACTACTACATCATCAATAGGTTCTACTCCGCCCCTATTACCTACGTCTGTGCCTAGTGTGTCTATATTGTTTAAATGAAAAGGTCTTTTAAATTCAAACCATTGTACGGCTGGAATTAATCTTAAAATAGCTTTCCTTATAAATCTTATGGGTCTGTGGCGTAATACCATATTAGGCGTACCACTACCGTCATAAAATTCATTAGTAGTGGTCAGGTCAAAGTTCTCTCCAATGTATCTATCTATCTCTCTCTTAGCCCAAGGAATAAATTCAGTTTCTATAATCTTGTCTAGAGTAGTAGGCATATCTGAAACGTCTAATCCTGCCATCCACATTTTTGCGTCATCAATTGTGCAGTAATTAAAACCCATATCATTTTCCTTTTTCAAATTAGTTTTTTAGCGGGGAAAAGGTTTTACCCTTTCCCCCGCATTAAAACTTATGTATTATTCCAATGTTATCATTAACGTAAAGCTATTAGGCTCCGACGTTTATGATTTTTCCCTGGAACGCCTCTGCGGTCAACTGCAGAACGGTAAACTCAGCAACTAAAGTACGATAAGCGGATTGAAGTAAAGCAAGATCAATCGAAGATAGTGGCATTAAATCCACCATCTGGATTGCATTACCATCTTCAAGAACTGTCTTGTCATCAATAACAAGAATAAAAGCATTACCCGCATCGGGAGTGATGTATCTTGAACCGATTACATCAACAACACCGAAAGGAGACAGCCAACGAGTAACCGAAATTCCCGCAGGAATATCAGCCATCGTGCCTGCACCAGCCTGGAAGAGTCTGTAAAAAGAACCCAACACAAGCTCGTTAAACTTCTGTAAGTCACGATAAGACATGACTACAGCTTGAGGCTTACCACCCACCGTTACAATATTTTGTTCGACTGTAGTAATGTCGGACAGAGCTAAAGGAGAACCAGTATTATCAAGCACGTTATCCGTGATTTGCTTTGCTAATCCATCGAATTGAAGACCAGTACCAGTGGAAGAATCTCCATTGATAATAGCCCATTCCTCCATGAGAGCAACGTTAAGCATCTTTACTTTTACTTGATGTTTCTTAATGTCAGTGTAAGTTCCACCAGCCATTTGCTCGAAGAACGAAACATTAACGGTATCACCAAGAGAAGTATACGGAGCCGACCTAAACTTATAGTTAGGCTGACTTGCTTGAGGTAGTCCACCCTTTTCAAAAAATCCCTGTTCTGGAGCAGTACCACCCAAAAACAAATGTCCAGCAGAATCGGCTCCCGTTGAAACTGTGGGAGTCAATTGATACCAAGCATGGGCTTTTCCATTACCAGCGATTCGATTAAAACGATTACGTAAGGGAGTATCAGTAGGAGCCATAATTGCCATTTCAGCCTGCAAGTCTTCACGGACTAGCAAAAGACCGCTAACATCTGTGGAAGAAATTGCTTTCTGAATGTCATTAATAGCTTGCTCTACTATTTGCGCGTTATAATTCATTGTATATATTCACCACCTTTCTTTTATAGGATACGCCTAGCCTTTAACGTTCTATGTTAAAGGGCTTTACCGAACTTAGCATCAAGCATCTTATTGACAACATTGTCTTTAAAACGCTCTTGATCGGGGGTCAACTTTGTTCCTTCTACACGCCATTTGGTTACAGTATCAATATCTTTCTGTAGAGTATTATCTACTTTACCATCAGCATCTAGACTTTTTTCAATCTTGAACTTTCTCGGCTTAGGTTGACGCATTTGCTGTTCTATCCCATCGAATCGCTTTCTCAGCGAATCCACTGCATCTACTACTTTTGATAGATCGTTCTGTGATCCATCGGCTTTCCTACTTCTTCCTGCTAAATAACCTGCACCAGCAGCAGCGCCAACTTGGGCGCGACGACTACGAACTGCACGACCTGCAATATGCGTCATAGCTGCACGTGAACGTGCTACGTCTTTTACTCTAGATGCACCAGTTTTTACTTTCCCTGCCACACTTCTCGCTTGGCCTGGAACTTTACTAGCTGCACTACGAACTGCACCAACTGCGCGTTGTCCTACTGTGCGTCCTGCACTAATTGCGCGTTGTCCTAATTTACGACCTGCTCTAAGAGCTGCCATTGCAGCACTGCCTAAAGCTTTTTCTGTTGCTTCATCATCATCTTCATAATTCTTTTCTGTATCCTCATCGCCTTCTGGTTCCGTATCTTCATACGGATATGCACCTTCAGGATCTTGAGTTTGAGCATCTACAGTAGCGGGATGTTTACCAGGATATTTATCACCTTCGGAATCATGGCCATCTTTTTCGACCTCTTCTTCCGTTTCATCGTGATCTTCCTTTTCAAATTCTCCCTCTACTTCTACATAATCAGCCTTTTCTGGATCGTCATCACCATATGGATAGTTGCCTTCGGCGTGTTGATTTTGTGGATCAACATCCGCAGCAGCTCCTGAATCTAAGGGATCAGTCTCCCCCAGGTCTGGATCTGATGTCGAACCTTTAGGCGTTCCTTTTGAACCCTCAATGGGTTTATAAGCACCTTCATATGCTTTGTCGATAATATCGGCAAGATTTGTGACAACCTCTACCAATGCATCGACTTTCTTATTCAATTCATCTATTTTCACGTTATTCCCTCCTCGGTAAACGTCTTTTACATGCGATTCAAATGCAGAACCTAATACTTCTTGAGCTTTGTCAAGTACTGCATCTGTTTCTTCAGTTACTAAATTATACTTCTCCATAGTTTCTAATGCCCGAACTGCATGAACTTTATCTGGCATTGGAATTAATCTTTCCTTTGTTACTACTGAATCTTTAACAGACTTTCTAATAACACCAAAGTCGTCATCACTCAGTTTTTCTAATTGTTCTGTGTTTAATACTTTTCTAACCAACGAATCTGCTTTTTCTCTATGTTCCTTAACTTCTGTAAAAAGTGGATCGGTAGCTTCTGTTATAACAACTTTCTTGATATCCTCAACAATTTCTGTTTGATAAGGTATACCATTAATGCTTTTTATTAAAGAAAAAGAACATCCAGGATTTGCAGGATTATCTACTAGAGATAATTCATTAAGCTTATACTTGGTAATTCTACTAATATTTCTTGAACTACCAGTATCTAAGTCTTTAATTACTTCTTGTACCTTATTTACTGTTTGTCCACCAATAGAAAAACCATTCAAAATCCCTTCTTTAATCTTTTCCCATGTGTCACCTGCACCCTTCGATATATAGGCTTCTATCCAAATTTTCTTAGTATCATCATTTGGAGTAATTTCTATAGCCTTGCCTACCGCTTTGGCTTCGTGCATCTCACGGATATTTCCTTGCCATTTACTAAATGCTTCCTTGCTACCATTATAGTCAACTATCTCGTTTTGTTTATCAATTTCCTCAGTAGTTGCCCAACCAGCGACTGTACGCTTTTCTGTATCTATTTTCTCAATAGGTACGTACAAATTAAACTTAGTGCTCATTTTTACCTCCTAGATTTAAATCGGGAGGGGTATAAATCCCCTCCCGTTGGAACTGTTAAATTACGTAACAGTAATAGCTTTGGTCACGCCATCAACACGGACTTGCAAAACATCAGTGTCACCGCGATACCACATATCACCATCCCGAAGATCATCTGGATCAGCATCCAACGGGATCAAGTGCATCTGTTGCACATTTACTTTATTCCACTCTTGCTGAAGTTGCGGATTCTCTTGTGAATTCTCGGCCATTTTGGTTTCCTCCTCTTTCTAGTATACTATAGTATATTCTATTTGCATTTCACACAAATAGATTTACCGTTTGAAACGGTAATTCTGTGTACTACTTCTTTACAAACATCACAAACTAACGGTCTTTTTTCTCCAATACCTGAAAATATTAAACCGCTTCCTATTGCAGTTGAAGATTCGGCCCTTCTTATAAGTTCTGGATTATCAGATTTACATTCAAACTTTGAACCGTCATCATGTTCAACAACAAAAGTCTTTTCGCCTGTACGTCTAACTTTCTTTGCTACTGAATCTTCTTTAATTTTACCTGTAGTATTTGTATTACGAATAAAACTCATTTTATCTTTCCGTGAGCCTTTAAATTATACCATGCATTAAATAAGCCTCTTACACTTGCAAAACCACTACCCATAGATTTACTACTTAATGTTACTGCCTTGCCTATTTTTCCCAAGTCCTGTGGTCTTTCTACATAATCCAGCAATCCGTTTTCTACAGATTCTGTAACAAATCTTCGGATTACGGGCTGCCAATCTAAATCTTGTTCTTCTACTACAAAGTATTCCATTATCTTCTCGCAGTCGTGTCATGATCACAACGACAGTTACCTAAACAATCGTTAGTTCCCCACTCATCATCAAAATCCTGTATAGTCATCCATCTTCCTGAATTTTCTAAGCAACCTTCGCAAACTGGACCACCTTTACCTTCATTAGGATGAATCGTCCATACCCCGCCTATAGGTTTAAAATGTCCTAGTTTTGGATCAGCTATAGCAAATGCAGCAACAGTTCCAGAAACAACTAACCCGAATGCAGCTAATGCATACATTTTTGCTCTAGCACGTTTAGGTTCTTGTATTTTTTCTTCTATTGCTTCTTCTAATTCCTCAAAGCTGTGATATTCTCTATCCATTAGTATGTCTAATGCCTCTTCTAGATTAGTAGCAAATGCAACTAAATAAACTTCGTTTTCGTCTAACCGTTCCTCAATTATTTCTTCATCTGTTTTAGAAAAACTATCGTCTAATTCTTGATTGCTAATTACTTGACCACGAAGTTTACCAAGTCTAAAACCATCTTCAAATCTATTACGTGCTTCATTACTTAATCGTCTTCTTAATTCTCCGATTCTTCCTCTAGCAATTAATTTGCGTCTATCACTTATAGTAACTTGTTTTTCTAGTCCTTCTTTAAGATCTTCTTTAACTTTATCAAATATATAATCCCAAATATTTTCAATTGTACTTCTATATCTACTAACTATTTTATCAGCTTGCTTTGTAACTTTTGGAGCAATAAGTTTTCTCTTAAAAATATCTCTAGGATCATTATCAAATTCGATGGATGATATGCTAGGGTAAGAATCAATAGTAGTTATAAACTTTACATTATCATTATAAATCTCTCTGGCTTCTACTAAAGTTATCGGGGAATCAAATTTTAATATCATGGCATTCCATTATCTTTTTTCATTAGATTATAAGAATCATTTAAATTTCCTTACTTTATGCTTTCTCGTAACAATTTAATTTCGTTTAGTGTTGCACCCGTATTTTTAGCAATTGCCTCTAAAAGTTTGAGTGTAAGGATATCCACATTTCCTGTGTTAACTCCTATGGAACCTGGATTTGGTTTATTTACTTCCGTATCCTTTTTCTCTACCTTTTCAACTTTCTTCTTAGTCATAATATTTTCCTTTAGCGTTAAAATAGTGTATTATATTGCCACTCATACTTTATATTATCATACTCCATCTTCCGTATCCCATATATATCCTAAATCCGTCAAATTAGTACGAAAATTTGTTTTACAAACACTATCTGTAACTGTATCTTCTTCGATTACATTAAGATCAATAGGTTTTAAATCAAGAGTTGCAGTTACACGCTTAGTGGTTTCATTGACACCATCATAATCTGCTTCAGTGATAGTAGTAATAGTAATAACTAAATCAGACATTTCTCCCCCTCGAAATCACAGTAACTTCTATTGATCCACTAAATTTTGTTTTAACTCTAAATTTAGCATTTGTTTTTGTAACTATTTGTTTATAAACAGGAAAAATACCAGAATCTTCCATTGTTAGTTGAACAGCAGGGACTCTATCAAAAGGAACCGAAAACGTTATAGTGGCAGTTTTTGTATTATTAAACGTTAACGTGTAGTGCTGTATATCTGTATTAATAGCTAAATGTTGTGGCATTATATTATCTCCTCGTCTGTCTTTAATTTAGTTGTTACAAGAGATCCAGCAGAATCAGGCAAAACATTCCAATATTCGCCATCAGGTGCAATTTGAAAATTCTGTTTCAATTTGTTTAGTAATTCTGAACAATTTTTTAAAAACTCATCTCTTTCTATTTGTGTATATAGCAAATCGAGATTAGCCGTAGTTTCTGTAGAGGGCCATACATAATGCTGTATTAATTTTTTCTTATCATCATCGGAATACGTTGCCCAGTTGGAAAATATAGATATTAGTTCATTTCTGAAATTCTTGTAATTACTAACAGCTTTCATTCCATGATTACACCAATCAGAAATACTCGTAAGTTCTGTATATCCTGCTGAAACAGTAACTTCGTGTTTAAATCTTGGATTAGATTCTTGTGCAGAATCATAAGTAAGAACTTCTCCTGAAAAGTCTACATCATTTCTTTTAGTTAGTTTCATAATTACGCTCCTATACTAAACATTGTACAGATTATTGATGGAGTAGCTGGTATTGTGGGTGGGCCAACTTCTAATGCTGTGAATTTTAATCCTAATCCTACTGAAGTACTTGTAACTCTTTGCATCAGCCTTACTTTATCACCAGCATCTAATACTATTGTGATTCCTAAAACAATCACATCAGTAGCCGTGTTATCGCTAACCGATACGATAATATTAGAGTTAGGTTCATCTACAAACCCGCTACCACGATCTACTTGTAAAAACATATTCAATGCCTGTGAAGATCCTCCAGAGGACTTTCCGACTTGAGGTTGTGGCAACATAAAGTACTTTCCAGCCGTATCTATTGTAATTTCACCTGGATTAACGGTTGTGCTATGAGTCATTCCTGCTATATCATCTTGAGTATTATATGTAATAACAACAGGGGTTGTTACAGTTGGTTCTTGATCTACACTGCTACTTAATTGTGCAAATATACCAGAACCACCGCCACCGCCCAAATCTGCTATTGATTGCACCGTAACTTTCTTTATATTGAACGAATCTGATGCATCAGCAATCAGAACTTCATCTGTTGGGGCTGCTGTAACCGATGCTTCAGGGTTGATAGCCACATCAAACGTTCGATTGACTGAAATATCCCCGCCTCCTACAAGCCCATCTCCTGCGATAAGAGTAACTGCTGTATGATCAATGTGCTCATTGGGGATAAAGTTCAACAATAGATCATGGTCAATACTTGTTTGGTCAACATCAAGCGTAAGGTCTTCATCTCCACCGTCATTTGTTTCAACAACGGTCAACTTAGTACTACCCGCAACGATCTTACTAAGTAAAAAATCGGGTGTGGAATCGTTAGACGTAACCCTTACCTTATTTGATTCCTTTTTACTAAGTGTAATAGCCATTATACTGTTACCAACATTTCAAATGGAACTGTTGCAGCAGACGACGAAACGGCAACCGCACTGTGATTTGCCTCAATACTTAGAGATTGTCCAGGAAGAACTGTTTTTGTGTTCGCTCCACCGTCAAAACTCACAAGTAGATTATTTGATGCATCGAGATTATCTATTAGGATTGCCTTTGAGGTTCCAGTAAATGTTACGTTAGCGGGAGTTGTCGTAGCGGTTCCGTTATGATGCTCTGCGACTCCTGCAGTACCAGCACCACCAGCACTATCCACCACCTTAAGATCATCTCCAGTAAAGATTAGTTTATCAGTCTGCGCCTTAATAGCTGCAAGAGTAATTTCTGTCGCTCTCGTAGCTAACGTTACTTCACTGGCTCTTGTCGCTAGTGTTGTCTCACTTGCCCTCGTAGCTAATGTTGTTTCGCTTGCCCTCGTAGCTAATGTTGTTTCAGTTGCAAAATCTACAGCTAGTAATGCAGCTAAAGTTGTTTCTGTTGAAAAATCTGTGGTTAATAAAGTAGCTAATTTACCATCAATCAATAGAAGTGTATCGTCTGTAGCAGGATTAATAATTGCAGCAGCAATATTTTTTAAGCCAACTGGATCAACACCACCGCCACCGCCACCAGATACATCTAAACTAGCAGTCCCATCACCATTATCTGTTGCAGACGCTGGCAAATAGCCCACAACTTCGTTACTTTCTACAATAGGGAAGACTAATACTGAAGATGATTTTCTATTTTCATCGTATGGAAACGCTGGTAATTTTTTACTTACGTTTTTCTTTGGATCAATCGCCATATTTATTTCCTCCAATTAATTTCATTAAATTTTTTATCCAATTTGTTTTTAAATTCTTATTATGAACCAAAATAAATCCGTCTCTTTTTAAAAGTTCTTTTGCAATATTTTCTGAAACAAGGACTATATTTTTACCATCATTGTTATGCGCTGCAAAATTAATAATTTTTCCATTAATTTTTATAGCTGATATTCCACTAGTACATTTAATGCGCTTCATTATTTAACTCTCCTATCTAACGTCATAGCATCATCACGAAAATCCATTTCAAATCCTGACTTTACATTTTTAATCTTATAAACTTCTGTATGAAGTTCATCTTTAAGAAACTCTAAAACTTCGTATATTGCTGTATTATCACTACTAAGAATTACTAAATCTCCTTTATTGAACTTATGAGATTTAATTCGTTTCGTAGATTTCCGAAATAATCCCTGCTCTATACTTCGTATCGATTTCATTATAAGCCTCTTTTAGCGATTTATGCTTAGTCTGAAGTTGAAATAAATTTGTCGTAATTTGCGCCATTGCTTCATTATTATGCGCGTTTCTCATATGATTATAAAAAAAATGAACTAATTCGTGAAATAACACCCATTCGTCCCCATTATAAATAATGATATCTTTACCTATTAATTTATCTAAATTTACTCCTGCATGATATCTACCGTTATAAAATTTTCCGATAGCCGTAGGTGGATCATCTAAGGTCTCGGCTAAATAAATTCTAACCTTACTATTTACTTTATCAGCCGAAAAGAATTTCTTAAGAACTCCGTACATCTGTTCTGCCGTTTCTGCATCTGCTGCATACGAAATAATATGGTCTGTTTCTTGAGTAACTTTTGTACTAACTAGATTATAATCTTTAAGTTCTATTCTAAATCTTTTACCTGGATTAATATACAATAATATAGAATAGCAAAATAATATAACTAAAATAACTCTAATTACTATTTTTCTTAACTTAACCACTATCGTCCTCATCAAATCCAATTCTTAAATCTGCGTCTATTCCTTGTTTTCTTAATTCTTTTACAGTTTTATCTACTAATTTATTTTGTTCTTTATATTTCTTTTTTCTATTAACCGAAACTTTTATAGTATTAGTACCATCTGAAATAGAGGGAGGTACCGCATTTTCCATTGTAGGACGACCTGCATCGCCATCAACTTGTTGTTCAGGTTCAGGCCCTGGTTGCAATCCAAAAGGATCGGTTCTCTCATTTTGTTGAAATCCTCGATTAGGCATACCGCCTAATTCATCAAGTTTATCAATATCTTTAACTGGAACCATACCAACACCAGTTTTAATCATTTGTTCATCTCCGCCCTCAATGGGCTTCTTACCAAGTTTCTTTCTTCTTTCATTAATTGAAATAACACCAGAATCCATGTCAAGTCTGTCAACCTGCGATTGCTGGATATCGTCTTTTAGCTCTGCACTTTGCCATTCAAATTTTACATCCTGAAAACCAAACTCTGCCTTTACAATCTCTTCATTAAAAAAAGAAGCTAACAAATTTAAAAGTGTTTTAACTCCTCTTGCTTGTGATAGCTTTGCTTGAACTTCAGCGGTAGTACGGTGAAAGTCTAAGACAAACCCTATGTCCTGTGGGCTTATTCCGTATACCGCGCATTTAATGGCAACTGTCCATTTTAAATATTCCATCATTTGCATGTCTCTATTAGACTGCACACGCATAGGAATAAAATCTAATTTGTCAGATCCTGATGTAATTAATAGTTTATGAAGACCACCTCGACCTTGTACTTCTTGTTCCCATAAATTTTGAAACATCTGTCGTTGGTCTTCAGATACATTTTCTCCAAGATTTAGCACACCAGGAGGAACATTAGAATTTTTAAAATAATCAATATTATATTCATCTGCATATAAACTTGCAGTAATAATATACGCAGCTACTTCTAATGGAGAAACACCATAGCCAGTTTGTTGAGGATTTTGAGATATATATAGTAATTCGTCATTTGTAAATTCTGCACGAATTACTCCTTTATCTTCCCATACATATGCAGGTTCTGGTGCTTTAGGTATCGTTCTATCTTCATTTCTATAAATCTTTACTTCTTGTCCTGGTAATGGATAAATCTCCGCCAAATTTCCAAGATAATCATAATTTTTTACAATAACACCAGAATCGTAAATTAAAATATCATCTAAAACTAACTCTAATAATGTTCTAAATGTTGTTTCTGTTTGATTTGGATGCTCTAAAATACACTTAACTTTGTATTTATGTTCTTCTGCATTCTGTTTAACTCGTTTTGCCCACGCCTTAAAAAACCATCTAACGGCTTCTCTTTTTGCTTTTTCATCTATAGCCTTTTCAATAATTGGAGGAAGACTACTTCGTATTTCATCTTGTATTTCTTCTGGTAAAATTTGAGATTTAAACGGAGGAAGATCATATCCATAAGGATTAAGAGAAGTTAAAATAGATTCTTCCCACCTATCCAATTCAGCCTCTAAATTATCGGTATCAGGGACTATATCCCATTTAGTCTGACTAATAAATCCTTTTATTACTCTGCGAATAGCCCAAGTAACTGGATCAGTATTCGCTAATCGCCCTAATGTTGCAGCACTCAGAGTAAATTGTCGCTGAACTTTTTTACCAGTGGTATTATTAAGAAATCTAAACATACCTTTGCGAGGTACGGGTTCACCACGACCTGGATCAAGCTTTAGTGCTTTACTAAAGGTATTCTGAATTTTCTTAATTAAGTTTGCCACTTTTTATCACCAGTTCTATAAGGGCTATTATATTTTTATGCTCTAATAGTTCCATTTGATTTCTATATGTTTTTCTAGCTTTCTCATCTTTGACATATGTCTTAATCAAAAAATGAACAAATTCATCTAGTTCATTAAATCTTACATGTAATAATTCATGAGCAATCGTACTATCTAATTCTTTCGGAGATTCTAATAAAAGTTTTTTGTTTAGTTCTATGTCTGCGGTACGGGTTTCTTCATCCACGTACACCGTTGCGTATGATCCGCTAATTTTATCTTTCTTTTTTATCTTGGATGGTAATACAATATCAACCTCAAATTTGTAATCACTAATCCCAAGAAGTTTAGCGTATCGCACAACTTTCTTTTTTATATCGCTTTTTAATCTTTTTTTTATCATCTCTTTTGAAATATTTCCTGCTCTTTATTTTTTTATCTTTATTCTTTTTTATTTCTTTTTCTGCAAGATACATATCAATTAATAAATCATGAATCTCTTCTTTTGTAATTGCAGGCTTTTTAGATGCAATTTTATCAGCAATTTCCATAAGTTCACCAGGAAGTTTTTTTCTTTCGCGTGGATGAAAATAGTCACTATACATAAATATCATCTGCCTTATCACAAAGATTACCGTTACACATGTCAACGGCCACATTTCCATAATTATATAATTCGTTCAGGCAACCAGGCTGAATATGCAGGTCTAACTCTTGGTGTATCTGATGCAATTTCGTTATCAGGTTGAGTAACCCTATTAGTCATCTGATTTTGTTGGTGCTTTTGGCCGTGAACGATGTCCTCATTTTTCTTTTTTGGTCGTTTAATTCCTAAATCTTCTCTAACAAGTAAAAGTCCAGGAACATCTATAGAAGTTATTTCTTTTCTAATAGTTTGAAGTTTTCCTAAATAATCTCTAAGTTGTTCTATGAATTCCAATTTGTTCATTTTATTATCCTGTAAAATGGCTTATTACTCTAATTATAGTCCAACCTAGTCCTATAATTATAACTAATACTTTTAGTACAATAGACAAAAATTCCGAAGCCCCTTGAACTTTCAATGACTTAGTTTCTAATGGCTCTAATCTCTTACCATAAGCTTTAATAGCGTTACCATTTTCTTCTATTAAATGAGGCAAATGATTTGTAACATGAGTATTTACTTCAGTAACAAGTTTGCCTAATTCAGTAACCTCATATTTAAGACCATCTACTTCATTTTCAATATGTTTTATTCTACCTTCGTATCTATCATCTGCCATATTCAAACCTCACCTTGTTTCCAAAACAAATTTATATTGCTGTAAAAAATTATCCCAATCTGTAAATTTAAAAGCTTCATTATCTAACATTACATCGTATTTTGGTTTTCCAAACATTATGCTATCATATTTTATATTGTTTTTTTGAAGCCATACTTCTGTATCCATACCTAAACTAACATCTCGTTTAGAATATATTAAAATTGTATGATTTAATTGTTTCAATTTATCTAAAGCTTCTTTAGCCCCAGGTAATACTTCACACTTTGAAACTTGATCAAGTGCATGCCAATTGGATATAGGAGTACAAATAATTTTATCTAGCTCTAACGCAATAATCATCGCTCACCTCTATTTAAAATAATCAAAACTAAAACGTCTACGTCCTTCTCTTGGGCGTATTTGACGGCCATTAACTAAATAATTTCTATATGTTGCTGTATTAAGAACTTGATAAGTATTTGCTACTCTGCTAGAAACAATTTTTCCCTCATCAAATGCCCCTAACTTAGAATCAAAATAATAAACTAAATCGCCTGGTTTAAATCGACGAAATATTCTAAACTGTTTATCTATAGCATTATCTCTCTTACTTGTCTTTGAACGTCTTTTACCAGCAGCATAGCCTGCTGCAGGCAATGCACTTATACCTGCTATACGCGCTGTTTTACCTGCAATTCTTCTTTTACCTGCACGTGTACCCATACTTTGTCTAAATGTTTCTGCTTTATACCTTTGTTTACGTCCTATATTACGTACCTTAACTCCTACTGAACCTAATTTACGTCCTATTGTAGAGACTGCACTAGCTATTCCTTTTTTTGTATTTACATTTGCAGTTGTTTCAATTCCTCTTTCATCTGACATTACAACAGGAACCTTTTCATAGCCAAGTTCTTTAAGAGCTACAAATCTATGATGACCATCTGTTACCATTTTACCAGGTTTTCCATCATGGTCAATTTCGGTATAAACTAATGGTTTAATATCTCCACTAATTTTAATAGCGTGTTTTATTTTGTCTACCTTGTTTCGGTCTAATGTTCTATTATATGGATTTGGAAGCAACTCAGAAATGTTAATTTCTTCTATTTTTATCTTTACCATTCTTCCCCATTGACTATTTCCGCGATGCTCACTTCTAGGGCCAATGGCAGAAGATCCTTCACTCGAAGGATTAAAATTAAAACCTTCTGCTTCAGGCGGATTAGTGCTAATAGCAGGAAATCTATATTCCCGTGTTTCAGCCTTATTTATCTGCCTAGTTAAATCTCTTAGTTGAGTCCATGTTTTCATATTTGTTATCATCTTGTAATCTTTAAATTATTCGTGTTTTAGTTCTAGCAGCAAGATTTCTAACCCTTCCCAAATCTCGATATGTTTTGGATCTTGTAGCTGCCTGTGCTCTGCCAATTTGTTTAATTCTTCCTAATTGTTGAACCTGCTGTCCCATCATTTGCCCAATTTGTTTTCTTTCTCTAACTATTCTATTGTATTGTGCATTAAGTGAAGGCTTCTTTATTTTTTGTCCTATTGAACGTATTTTACGTCCTACTGCACGTGCTGCACTGCCTATACCTTTTTCTGTATCTTCTGTAATACCATTCCAACCGCATCGTTTTCTTAAATTCTTTAATTCCTTTTTAATATTTTGTAATTCCATTACCTTTTTTCTTTTCTTACGTCCGTATGCTGACTTCATCCTATATCCCATCATTCTAGCTCCTGCAGTTCCTACCTTTATACCCAAATTTCTTCTACGAGCACCTTTTGGCAATTTTCCTGCTGCGATACGAGACAAAGCTCCACCAGGACGTTTTAGTTCCGCTTTAGCACCAGCGTCAAGACCTATATTTATTAATTTATTACCTACACGTCTAACAACAGATCCCACTTTAGATCGTAAACCTTTTTCTGTATCACCATTTTTCAAATTATCTAGTTTCTTTTTAACATCTGTAATAGATACTACCTTATAACTTTTCTTAGGTTTACCAAACGCGCCTAAACTATGTGCAAGATAACTACCTTCTGCAACAGGAAGGGCCACTCTTGCTACTCGTCCCACACGTGTTCTTCCAAATTTAGCTCCTGCACGTTGGGCTGATAATCCTGCTCTACTTCTTACTCCGCGTGTTCCTTTCCATCCTGCTTTTGTTCCTGAAATTAACTTAGGAGCTAACTTTCTGCCTATTGCTAACGCTCCACGTCCTGCAGCTACCAAAGCAGCTCCATATTTTTCTACATCCTCTGTATCATCCATATCTTTTTCTATATCTGCCATTTGGTCAACTTTATCAAAAAGCTCCATAATATCATTTAGTTCTTCAGGAACTAAATACTTTATCAGTTCCTGTTGTTCTACTGGAGATGCAAATTCCAACATGTCAATGATCTCAGCAATACTAAAATCTTTAGATAAATCCTTTGTTTGTGCACTTTTTTCTCTAAATACTCTGCCTAACAATCCTGATCCAGGTGTGTGAGCAACTGTTGTTACAGGTTTTGATGCACCAATGGCATCTCTTATTTTGCCAGTTCTAAAATCTTTAATTCCTCCACCTAAAGTTTGAGTTGTATATACTCTGTTTACTGGAATTTTTCCTACGTAAGTCTTTATTTTACCTCCAAGTTGCCTTAGCCTCTTTATACCAGCACGTCTAGTCGCTGGATGTGCTAACGCAGCAATAGCACCAAGACCTGCAGCAGCACCCGCAATACGGCCAGCTTTACCACGTTTAGAACCTTGCTCTGCTTTATTAATAATTTCCATATGACCTTTAGGATCGTCACACCATATTTTTTGTAATGAACCATCTGAACTTACCTTAGTAACAGAAACACCTTTCATTGCAGGTAAACCAAATGTTGGCTCAACTGGTTGTCCTGGTTGTCTTAATGGCCCAGGCACTTGCGCTTCTTCTGGTTCTACAGGTGCTTCAGGTACTTCAGGAACACCACCAGGTTCAACACTAGTATCTACTTGTCCTTTACAATGTGGACAAACTACTTGTAAGGGTTTTGCTTCTTCTGGAGTTTCCGCAGATTCCTCAACATCTTCTTGAGGTTCCTCTTCTGGAAGTTCTTCTTCTCCTTCAGATCCACCAAATTCTCCTGTTTCTAAATCTTCAGGAACTTCCTCTGCAGATTCGTCTTGAGGCTCTTCAATTACTTCCCCATTTTCATCAACAACATCTTCTTCTTTTTCTTCCTCTTCGGGCAAACGCTCTTGTGGGTCATTAGCGTTAGTTGTAGCTATTTGTTCACCAGGTTGTTCAGCTTGTCCTTGCATTTCTTGATCTGTCTGAGGATTTATATTATCTTCTACAGGTTTATCTAATACCTGTTCAGCCGTAGATTCTACCACTTCTTTTTCTTTAGGTGGTAACGCATTTTCTAATTCTTCTAACTCTTCTGGAGACATATTAGCCAATATGCCCTTTTTAATTTCATTATCAAACTCTTGTTTGCCAACATCGATTCTACCCTTGCTCGTAAATACATGAACGATTTTCTTTTGGGTTTCAGTTGTAACTTCACCCTTTTTAATAGCGTCCAAGTCAGCTTGGGTAAAGTCAAATCGTTGACCCTTTACCACGATTGTATACACTTTACTCATTTTAGTTCTCCTTTAGATTTTTCTTCAATTTTTGGACAAATTCGATGTTGCCAACCAATTGTTTGACCATCTTTTATTATTGGTAAAATATTTTCATCATTAATATCAAAAGTGTCTTTACACTTCAGACATACAATCATTTTTTAATTCGCCTCTTAGCCAGCATATGCCCATGCAATCTGTTTGATATATCATTGCTTATAGGAATTATTTCATAGCCTTTATCTTCTAATTCAAAAATTAATTCAGCAGTGAAACATTGGAATTCATCACCGTTAACTATATCTCTAAAAAGCTTAACTATTTTAGCTTTTTCGTTAATTTCCAGACGTATTTTCATTTTTCTTAATTACTCTTTTCTTATTTGTATAAGGATTAACTAAACCTTTTTCTATCATTATATCATTAACAGATTTTTTGCTGTTATCTAAATATAAAAATGCAATATAACGGTCATGATATTTTCCTGGCTTCAAAGATTTCAACATGATTTCTTTATTTAGTATTGTTTCTTCTAAATATTTTTTTGCAGCTAAAGCCTTTTCTAAATTCTTTTTATCTTTTAATTCGTATGAATCAATACCTGCAAATCGAATTTTAATAGTACGAACAATCCTAAATCCTAAATCTACGGCTACTACAACTGTATCTCCATCAACAATTCTAGTGACCATCGCGTTATATTTAAACATTTTTTCCTCCATTAGCTAGTTTTACAGCAGCAGGAATATCTATAATTCCTCTTCCTTGTTCACGATCAGCATATCCTATACCTTTAGCTGTTGCCCTTAAAAACATTTTTACCTTTTCGCCTCTATTCCTAGACTTCGGTAATTTTGCAGCTTCTATTAATAAGGCAGCAGCACCTGCAACATGAGGAGTTGCCATAGAAGTTCCAGACATTTTTTGAAACATTGTATTATTACTGTCCACAACAGTACATTTATCTACTTTTTGATCTGCTGTTTTAACAGATGTAATACCATCTCCATAAGGACATCCATGTTCCGCTTTAATACCACCACCAGGAGCTACAACATCAGGCTTACTTAAATTTCGGTTCCTATCTATAACAGGGCCACGTGAACTATACGTTGGTATCCTGTTTATTTGATCAACCGAACCTACTGTTATAACTTTTTCTGCCACACCTGGAGATGATATTGTGTCGGGTCTTGGCCCTTCATTACCTGCAGCAACAACTACAACAATTCCTTCTTCTGCTAATCTGTTGGCTTCCCGTGACATGGCATCATTTGCATGACCACCGCCACCAAGACTCATGGAAATAACATCTGCGCCCTGACTAGCTGCCCAAGACATACCTCTAATTATTCTATCTGTTGTATTGCGTCCTGATGCAGCAAGAACTTTTGCATCAATTAACGCAACTTTTGGAGCTACACCTTTATAGGTAGAATCATTACTTGCGACTATACCCGCGCAATGCGTACCATGCCCAACTTCGTCTAATTTCCTTGGATATAATTTGTTTTTAATTTGATTAAATAATGGAAAATAACTTTTACCTGTAAAATCTTGCCTTGCTACTACTTTTCCTTTTAAACTTGGATGATTATCATTTATACCAGTATCTATGATAGCTACTTTTACGCCTTCACCTTCGTATCCAGCACCATGAAGATTAAAAGCACCGCATTGATTCACAGCTTTGTTCATCATAGTGTGTACTTCGACTACTTGTTCTATTTCTACATTTAAAGAATTGCTAATTCGTAGAATTTGTTTTTCTGATAAATAAGTAGGGAATTCAACAACTATGGCATTAATACGTTTATGAACTTGAAGTATCTTCCCGCCTAATTCTTTTAATTGTTTAAAATCGAAACCAATCTTTTTAAGATATCGATAAACAAGAAATAATAGAACAAACCCCAATATAGGATGATCTGCAAAAACAGTTTTTGCTATTTTACCTACTTTTAGATAAAAAAAATATCTATTTGTAAGTAACTTTTTATCGAGGGGTTGTTGATATAAACTCATTTATTTGTCCTCATTTTAGACAAAACAGTCTCCTCCCGCACATGAATATATTGTGCGCGGTCAAATGCTTTATCTTTTATATTTTTTTTAAACGTTCAACAGAAGCTTTTAGAGACTTGATACTTTTCTTTTTAACAGGAGGAGAAACGTATTCATCCTCTGTTTTTTTTGCTTTTCCAGCTTTTTCTACTGGTCTAAGCACTTGCAAATTTGAAACTAGTTCGTGATTAAACGTGCCATTTGCCCATTTAACCATAGCAGCTTGATTACCATCCACAGCAGAATACACTTTCAATACCTGACCAACTAGTTTATTTCCACTGCGTAAAATCTTAATGACTACATCATGTACGCGAATAGAATCACTATAGTTATGTTGACCTTGTATCTGATCAGAAAGTCGATCTTCTTCATAATAAGGTTTGTATGCCTTATTATCTGTATCAGCATATTCTTCTTTAAGATAATCACCCTTAATGGTTCCAGAATTATCTTCCGTAGGAACCTTTTCTTCTTTATTATCGGTTGTATGACGATTATCTTTGCGTGTAGGATCACCAGTACCTTGACTTTTATCACCCGTTGCTACCACACGTTCTGGTACATCAGACATTCTGCTATATCCACCACGAAACTGATCATTTTTAAAAGCGGGTGTATTCTTAAGATCAACCCCTTTTCTAATTTCTTCAGCCGTAGTGGCTTCAAACTTCATTCCACCATATTTCATTTCAGCAAGCTTATCATACATTTCATCAACGAAAGTTTCTTCTACTTTAGTCAAAGGAATGCACTTACTACGTTTTTCAAGTATCGTATCTAACTTCTGTTTTAGCTCTTTATTGTCCATTTTCTATATCCTCATTCTTATTTGTACTAGCGTTTTCTCTAGTACTTTCATCCAATTTTACTATATCACGATATAAATCCCAAGTGTAGTCGCATATTGCGTCTACTTGTTCGGGTGTAATATTTTTAGTATGAATCCTTGAAGTTGCTTCGCAAACATCACGCCATTGTTCTGGAGCTTTTTCTGGTAAATTATTAAGATCAATTCTCATTATTTGCGCCTCAAACTTCTAAGAGTTTTAATACCTTTAAGTTTTCGTCCCATTTTAAACAATGCTATGGAAATAGGACGTTCAATTGGTTTTAAAAATTTTAATTTTGGTAATTTAGTAATTCCTCTTAATACTCTAGACGCACTAAATAAACCAACACCTAAAATTTCATTAGGTTTAATACCCAATGCTGCTAAAGTAAAAGCACTTCCTATTACTCCTATAGCAGCATCAGAACCAAGATCGCCAAATATGCCTACTGTAGAACTAACAACTTTTGCAGTATTTCCTGCCGTACCTCTTACTATTCCTTTACCAATATTAGTCAACTTTCTTTCGGCTCTATTAACAGAATTATTAGCCTGTGCATTAACCGATGCATCTGATAATCTAGATATGCGTTGTTCACGCCGTTGGCTTTGTCTCTGCTGTCGTCGTGTAGCAGGTTCAGGAGCTTTAGGAATTGTATCTTGTTTTTTACCTCCGCGCCCTGCCCAACCTCGACGTGCAGCTTCTGCATGTCTAACGGCATCTCCAATCCAACCTTTTTCTACAGTTAATTTATCTAGTTTATCATAAATAATCTCAAAACTTTTTTTATGTTTAAAATATTGAATTTGACGTTCTCTGTTTTCTGCTGCACCTCTAGTAGCAAATTTTTCTTTGCGTCCATCAGAGAAATGTAATGCATATCCACTATCTTCTCTACGTATTACTTTGTCTACTCTAAGAAGTTGTTGTTCAGAATCGGATGCTTTTCTGGAAGGGTCAATAGAAGACAAAAGATGTTGTGCTTCTTCTAAGATAGGAGTAACTAATTCGTCTGTATCTCTCTCCGTAATGATTCCCTGAATCTGACCTCTTGTTTGTAATTCTTCTAAATTATGAATAAGTTCTACTAATTCTTGTACTACTTGTCCAAGCCGTATTTTTTCTGTAGAAGCTTCGTTGCCAGGAAGTCCATCAGGAGGATTACTGTGCATATTGGGATAATCTGTAAGATTTTGACCACTATACTCTTTCCTTACTTTTTCTTTACCTTTTTCTCTAGGATTTACTGCAGACGCTGCTGCATCTTTTTTAGTTTCTTGTTCCTGATCTCCCTTGACTGACGGAATAACATCTAAAATATTATTTAATTCTTTCTTTTCTTTGTCATTCAATGAATCAGATAATTTTTTCTTTTCTTTTTCAGATAGTTGGCCCAATTCTCTTAAAACATTTGCAACATAATTGCCATCATCTTCAGGAGTACTAATTTGTTTCAAAAATTTTTGTGGGGGTTCTGGCTGTCTACCCTTAGGTTTAGCCCGCCTTAACCTAGAAAGTAATATACCACTAGCAGCAATTCCAACCGCCCATTTCATTCGTGGGCTTTTAACAGCATGTACGACTCGCTGACCAGCACGACCAACACTTTCTGCAGCCTTAATTCCTCTTTGAACAACTTTCGCGCCTGCTTTTACACCTCTAATTCCCGCTGCAACTGTACGAATAACAGGCTTTGCAATTTGTATAGCTGTCGCTGCACCTAATGATAAAAGCGCAGTTCGACCTACCCAAGCTGTTCCTCGCGCTCCTCTTGCAGCTTCTGCATGTCTAGCATTATCTCCAAACCAACCACGTTCTTTTTGTACTTTTAATGATTTACTTTGACTTAAAGAATATTGAATACTTGTATTTGCAACATTACGAGTGCCTCTAGGTTTTTTGTTAGAACTTGTCACTTGTTTGTTTTCTCTTGTATCCACAAGAATCTTATTAATTTCATCTCGCGTTACAATCTTCACGCTCTTAGTATACTTTTTACTAAGTGCGATATCTAATTGTTTATTTCTTTCATCATCAATAAGCATTTAATAACCCATCCTATAATCATAAAATAATATCCACATATAATCAGTGCTAAATTTTTTGAAGATATGCAGCATAGTAAATCCTAAAATTATTCCTAATATAAATTTTCTTATGTCCAATACGATCCACCAGTGGAACTCCCTGGATAAATACTACCACCGCTACCATGTGAAGTGTTTCCTGTAATGCGTAAAGGTTGTTTTTCTTTATCTTTTAATCCACTTAATTGCGGTGGATAGGGATGTTTGGTTCTATTATCAAAAACACGTCCTCTAATATCCGCAGGATTTTTATACGGCGGAGAATAAACATCTCGTTCTACAAACATATCATATTCCGACATATGAGTTTTTTGTCGATTAATTTTAACCATCAAATCTCGTAATTGTTCTATTTTTAAAAGTCCAGGCATTATTCTGTATCCAGTTTATTTTTTATTCTAACAGTATTATGTTTATGTCTACGCCGTTCAATTGTTGCTTTACAAATTTCGCAATGTTCCACAATAGCTTCGTAACCTTGGCTGGTTATGCGGATAGTAGTATTAGATGAACATGTAATTTCGTCACAAAAATCACAATACATTGTAGCTCCTTTGTTAAGGTCGTTCGCCGTAACGTACTAGTTTATCTCTATCTTTTTCAGAAGGGCCAGTACCAAAATTGCCTGTTCCTTTGAATGAAGCAAATCCAACACTAAATGTATTTTTGGAATGTTCTATACATAGTTTGGTACATCCCGCTGCTGCATCTGATACATCCTTAGAACCTTCTTTTCGACCTTCCATCATTGACCGTCTATATGATAAATCTGGATGATCTACTTTTCCATTGGACTTTCTGATTAATTCTTCACATTCCCTAATGAATATGGGGTGTTTATAGATATCAAAAAGTCCTTTGTATATCTGTTCTTTTAACGTATCATAAGCTTGGGTATTTCTATCTACAGACAATATTTCAGCGTTAATTCCCGCTTTCTTTAATATCTGTATACTATCAAGGCTTTGCCAGCCGTCAAAAGTAACCATCTTGATATTGAACCCGATGTGACTAAGACTTTGTAGAAATTCTCGAATTTCATCAAAAATAATTTCTTGTCCTGGTCTGGCTTTAATTTGTAGAATTAAATCTATAATGACAGAAGTCTGTTTCTGTCCTGTTAACCCTGATATTTGAAATCCTTCTGCTTTTGCTAAATCCTGAATATAAGATTCACTAAGTTTTACATTTTGATTGCGTAAAGCATGACCTAACGCAAGGCCACAATAATCTCCAGATTCTTTACCCTTTGCCAAATCAACATGAACAAAATATTGCTGTCCTCTTAAAGGACGAAAAAAATCTTTAAATCTTAAACCTAAAATATCATCAGTCGAAATATGATCCCCAATTACGGGATTCACTCTATTTGCATTGATGGATTCGGTAATTCTTGATTTATATTTGAAATAACCGCCTTCAGCAGTAGTGCCTTCACACTCATAAATTCTTTGAGCATCTTCAGGATTCCGTATGTAATCATCTAAAAAATCTTCTTTTGTACGTTTAGGATTCCATTCCCATGTAGCTGCTTTAACCCTATATGTTTTTTCTTCGTTCTCTGATTCAGCATATCGTATCATCATAAAATCATTGTCGTCTCTTTTGTATGAAAACATCAACGTTTTACGTTTACCGCCAAATCTTGTTTTTTGAGTTGTTGTTAAAGCCTGATGAAGCTCAGACGCTTTTTTCGGTTCAAATCCGCCCACTTCGTCATAGGCCACTAATAAAAGATTTAATCCCTCACCTGTATACTCAACACTATCTAAGGAATACGCGGTGATGCCCTTTGGAAATATAATTTCTCTTTTCTGAATATCGTTCTTTAAACTAACTCCATGCTTTTCAAACCAATTATCCTTTGTGCCAGGAATTGTACAACATTTTACCATACTGGCAAAATTCTTAAAAAACACATCTTTGGCCAATCTAGCATTAAGAGAAACATTTCCTATGTCTATCGCGGATTCGGGGCCTGTAAGATCCGTATCGTTTAGCCCCAAAAATTTCTGAGGGTTCTTCATGCAAAGAAGCCAGTAACAACAATAGGTAAAAATCTTAGCAATTGTTCGATCCTTGCCTCCGCCCTTACCAATCAATGCAATTCCTTCACTATATTTCTCACTCCACTTAGTCGGGTCAGTTCCTAGCATTTTATCTACAAAATCTTGTTGTGCTGGATAACAAGCTTCATTCAAAAATGTTTCAAAGAACTCTCTAGAGCTAACAGGAAATTCTTCCCATATTAAATCTTTATTAGCTACTGAACCAATTCCTCCATGCGATCTACAAAATCCTGTTCCTGCATGGTCTGTACGCCATCCAGCCGATCTTTTGCAATATTTGCCATTTTCAAGCTTGCCATTGCATCGACTTTCTACAGGGCCTGATACATTAGATTTTTGTGGAATATCCTTGTTTTCAGTCATATAAGCCTAGTTGTGTATCGTTTTGATACAATTTTGGGAATTATACCATGAAAAACAATAGTGTCTCCCATACTATGTGCCAAAAACGGGCAAAATGACTACACTTTTGCTACTTTTTTTTAATTTTTTTGATTACAGACTCATTAAGGCTTATGCGCTTGTATAGGCTTCTTATCGCACGTTTTCGGAGGGTTAATACGGTTGTTCTAGCTATACCTAGCTTTTCACCTATCTCACCTTCGGTATGCTTAAAACCCCCGTCTAAGCCAAAATATAGCGTTAATACCTTCTGTTGTCTTAGGGTAAGCTCTTTTATAGCTTCTAACAAAAGGTCTATTCTAGCTTGTTGTGCATTATCAGGTTTTAGAACTTTATTCTTATTTAATGATATTTCTATCATTTTATCTATGATTGATTTTCCAGTTTTATTTAATGTTTTATAAGGCCGTCTTTCTAACTCCTGAAAATCTACTTTAATTAATCTCTTAAGTTTTCCCATGCTCCTTTACCTTTTTACTTTCATTCCACGTGTCCTCGTCGTGAACTGCAATTTTGTTGAACCCATCCATAATCCAAACCTGTTCAACAAGTTTGTAAATTTTTATAAAAATAAGTCTATTAATATTTGCTCGGAATCTTAGCGATAAAAGTAAATTAGAAACTTCTTTTAATGCAAGATGTTTTGTTACATGTGAATTGATTAAATTAATCATCTCATTGTTTAAAGAACTAGATGCCAATTCATCAACAAATAAACTAAAAAATTTAGATTTTATATCTACTGTTGTATAATTATCATTAGCTGTTCCTTTGTCTTCTAAATGATATCCAAATTTCAGCCACATGATAAACATATAACACGCGATCTTTAATAAATCTTTTTCTCGGTTAAGATTTTGGTATCTGTAAACATATTTGTTAATGGTTCCCAACAGCCAGTTAAACCCGTAATTATCTACCAATTCATCGGTAACTTCTTTCTTATCATCTTTTGCATACTTCTTCCCACCATATAAAAATTGATCCTTCACAAGCTGTAAAAACGTATCTGATGATTCGGACATAATTGTACGTCTCCTTTTATATATTTTATTGTTAAGTGTGTGATACTGTTGCTGAAATTATCTTTCTTAATCTATTAGCTGCCTCAGTTATATCATAATCGCCTTGTTTAAAAAGTTGCAATACTTCGTATTCATCACACGGAACTTTCTCAACCCAGTTTGTATTATTTAGTATATTCTCAAGTTGCTCATTCTCAAATTTTTTAAATGTTCTAATTCCATTGTGTGAAATACCACCTTGGACATAGTGAGTTTCGCCTTGGTCAACACCAAAGCCACCACCTGCCCATGAGCCAAGACCAAATACTTCTCCCGCTTTAATAAACGGTAAATCATGCAACATTTTGTACCTCATAACTTCTCCTTAGTTTATATTTTTATTCAAAGACGGATGGATGATGATAATCTTCGTCATCATCTTTTGGTGCTCCAAATCCAACTGGCTTAATATCTTTATCTTTTACTTTGTCAAAATTTGCGTCAAACTGCTCATTTGTTAAAAGTACTTTACTACCCGATTTGGAATCCGAATCAATAGCTTCAATAAGGGCAGCAGTAACTAATTCTCGCATATGAGCACCTGTATAACCTTGGCTATATTTAGCAATCTTATCAAAATCTACATTCTTTACATCAAAATCTTTTGTGTAAAGTTCCAATAATTTTTTCCTTTCTTTAGCATTAGGTTTAGGTATTTCTATAACCCTGTCAAATCTACCTGGTCTATTTCTTATAGCTGATTCGATATGTTTTACATTGTTTGTTGTTGCAATAACAACTACGTATTCATTTTCAATAAGTCCATCTAATTGATTCATTAATTCCCCTAATATACCTCGATTATCCGACTCATTTCTGCTACCTCCGTATAAATCAATATCTTCTAAAAATAGAATAGTCGGTGATAGGGAACGGGCTAACGTACAAACTTGGGCCACATGATCAGACCTAGTTAAAAATCTAGGAGTAACCCATATAAAAGAACATTTTGCCGTATGACATAAGATTTTTCCAATCATTGTTTTTCCAGTGCCAGGAACACCTTGTAAAATGATTCCTCTTTTAAACTTGACTCCCGCATCTTTATATTTATTAATATTATTAAATAGATTGTCTACGTTAGTTTTAATTTCCTTAATAAGTTTATTAGGTAAAACAATATCATCCCAAGAATATACGGTTTTTAAATCCATATGAGATAAATCTGGACTAATTTTTGCATTCTTTAAATAGTTATTATCTTCTGCATATTTTTCTAAATTGTTTAAAAATGACAATGTTTTTCCTTCATCTTTAGGAGCATAAAATAAATTCATTCCCCATTTGTCATGGCCATATAGTCCATCAAATTCTAAAACAAATTTATAATCCTCATGAGTTATAAACATATATCCTTCTGTGATACAGCGTTTAAATTTTCCTGGGCTTATTTCTATATCCTGCTTCTTTAAAGCATAATAATCATTCTCGACAATACCTATGCATTTTTCTATTTTATAATTATGCTTATTTAAAAAATCCTCAAATATTATAGCGATAAGATTTTTGTGATATGTAGATTCATAGGTTTTGCTACTAGATAGTATATCCTTAGAGGAAATACCAAGAAAATCACTGATTAAAGAAATTTGAAGGGAATTATGCCATCGTGCTTTACGATGTATATTTATCCAATCATCTTTAGTAAAATTCATATTACTTGACCTTTCGTTTACGTTTAGAAGGATTCAGCCATCCTTTTAGACATCTGTTTAAAGTATTTATAAATTTCCCGTTCCATTCTATTAAATCATCTATAAAGTCCAATTTAAATCCAATTTCATACATTAATATAACTAATATACCTATTTCTAAAATGTAATAGTCGAACATGAACGTCATTAAAGAAAATAAACCAATTATAGTTGCAAAATGTATTAAAGATGCTATAGCTTTAGATTTGAAAGTCATTTCGGTTCCATCATCTTCTTTCTACGGACAACAATAACCTTATCACCTTTGATTAGAT
>SMUY01108570.1_pt1 | contig 98301 bp, 184 predicted proteins | sample 2456441 | NCBI WGS metagenome assembly SMUY01 (sample SAMN11095931, study PRJNA526329) | marine sediment metagenome | biome: Marine sediment; feature: Surficial sediment; material: Deep marine sediment; isolation source: Hadal surficial sediment | place: Pacific Ocean | collected 2014-11 | depth...
CACAAGGTATGCGTGGAGGAGGAAAATCAGTCCTTGATGAGATGGCAGCCGAACAATTGCATCTACAAGGATGGACAATTCTTGATCTGTTGGGAGCTAGAAATGGAGAGAATTTATTTTGGGCAATAAACAAAAATCACAAGGAAGAATGGAGAAAAAAATGTATTCAAGATCCCAGCCTGAAAGGTTTGCCACACTGTCAATGTAATAGAAGTTACCCGATCACAGTTTTAATTCCTGAATACATGGAGTTTGATAGAAAATTATTAGATAAATTCAATGAAATATATCTTACAAAACCACAGTATGTTAGATACTGCAAAGAAAATAGGTTCGTTCCAGAATGGGATAGCAAAAAACCTCCAAGATGGGATCAAATAAATACTAAGTGGCAACCAAAAATAAGATTAAGATTACTTCCTGCACCTACAACAACCGGTTCAAACAAACAGTTAATAGAAGAAATTTTTTGGAACGCAGTTGTAGAAGCTAGAAAAGAAAGAAGAATAATCTGTATGAATCCAATGTTTTTTCCAAACGAGTATCATAAATTTAGAATATTGGAAATAATTATTCGTAGTCTTGGAAGAATGATGTATACACACTTTCGACCATTAACAGAAGAAGAAGTTGGCAAACCAAGATCACAATGGACTAAATTTCAACGAAACCATCATAGAGTTTGCGTAGTAATGCGAGAGTTCGGAGAAGTTACAGCAGCAGTATTAAAAGGAGAAAACCAATCTACATTGGCAAAGAAAGCTCTACTAGATTACATTCGTCAAACTCGCCATTACAATATTTCATTAATTGGCGATTATCAAAGACCTGACGATGTTTTTTCTGGAATCAGAGATCAGGCCGATATCTTCATTCTAAAAAGATCTCCACGAAAATTATTAGGTGATGCTTGGAAATGGATATTCGATGATATAGAAAAACGTAGAGAGAAAATAATTTTCAAGTATGGATTACAACGTGGTACGGAAATTGCCGACAATGTGATCCCAAAGATTCAGGAACTAGGAAACAATTATGCTTATGTTGTATACATTAATGACAAATACAAACTGTGGAAAATCAATACACCAAACTTTCATCACAAAGATAGAGAAGATCATTTTGAAGTTGTAACAGGATTAAAGTGGGTTGAAAAAGCACACGGAAAAATCAATCTAAAGAACGTAGCTAAATCAGCAGAAAAGAATCAAGAGGATGCACTAAAAGATTCTTGGGAATCTAAGATGTATGAAGTGATTAGAGGAATGGCAAGACCACTTTCACCTAAGAAACCAAAGAAGTGGAGTTTAGTATTTGAAGAAGTTGCAGAGATGGTTGGTAATGGTGTTTTAGATATGCCATCTACATGGTCCACTGCCGATGCGATGCGAAAATGGTTTTCAAGAAAGGAAAAGAAAATGTTAGCTCCACTCAAATAATTGATGTCATAGTTACTTCCATTACAATATTATGCAAGAGTACTGCAACCAATCCAAGCTAACAAAGATAATGGAAAAGTTCTTTGCAAAAACTATGTTGTCGAATACATTTGTTGTTGATTAGACCTACCCATTTGGAAAAATTCCCGTCAAGACACATTCGTTCAGATCTTTTTTTATAATTGATTTTTAATTGGTTTACGACTAAACACATTTGAAATATCTTAAGGTCGGTTTGTTCGGGCATAAAGTGGGCGGATTGCTGACCTATGTGTCCGAAATTTTTCCTCGTCAAAGGATCGATCCAGGTCAGGACACCGGACACCTGTCCACTATATAGGGCAGTGATGTGGGCGGTGTCCTGTTTAGATATTTCAAAAAACTTTTTCTTCCTTTTTGTATAATAGTGAAACAGAAGTATCAATCGTTGGCGTATGTGTCGCGCATATGAGGTTTATGTGAGAACATTAGTGTTAATATCAAATGTATATTGGTATGTTGGAGGTCAAACCACCTCCAGCTAGCTTCCACCCTATGATTGAATAATTACTTTTACGAATAGAAAGTCCACCTCAAGCTAGCTTGATCTCATTAATTGAAAAACTACTTTTACGAAATAATTATTGACAACTATTTCTTTTATACATAGGATTAAAGCTAACAACGATGTCACAAAAAACCACAACGGAAACTTCTCAAAAGACAGCTCTCAACTCAATCAAAATAGTTGATGCAGAATTGATCAAAAAGATTGATGCAGAAATGGTTGAACTTTTCATCTCAAAAGAAGAACAAGAAACATTAGATGATGATGTAATTGAAGAAGGTCGTTTGATAAAATCAGCAGAAGAGATTGGTGGACAATACATTCCAATTGCAGTTGCATACTGTCCGACTGATCCTACAATGCAAAAGAAACTTGACGGTAAAGACAATCCCAACTACAATCCAGAATCCTACTATCGTGTTCATGGCAGAATAATTGATGGACGACACCGATACTTGAACGCAAAAGGTAGTGGAACTAAATGGGATATTACTTACTTCAACATCAAAGACTTTGATCACTATGCAAAACTAAGAAAACATCTTGACCAAAAGAAAACTCCAAACAAGAAAGAAAATGAAGTTTTCTTTGAACAAGTTTGTAAACACAAGTTTGAAGTTCTTGGTATACCAATCGAAGATATCTGTAAACTAGTAGTTGATGAATATGCAAACACGATGTCAAAACCTGCAATCCGAAGTTACATTCCTTCACAATACAAGGACTCGAAGATGGCAGCGATACGACAAGGTGCAACAAAGGAACTTGAAGAAACAGTTGCAGGTAAAAAGATTGCAGAGAAACTAAAAAAGAAAACAGGAAAAGAACTGTCAAAGAAAGATAAGGAGATAGAAAAACTTCACACAGAAGAAACCGAAAACCTCAACAAGATTATTGATCTCGAAACGCTAATCAAAGGTCGAGATGAGATTGTAAAAGAATACAATGATCTACAACCATTCCTTTCCGCAGTTCACACAGTAAAGGTAGAAGGAGCTGATATGCAAGTTGAAGTCAAAATGGATTTGACAAAAAAGGAAATTATTGTGAAACAGATAAAATGACTGTCAAAATCCCTCACTTCTTTTTTTATTTTGGATGGTGTTAAACAATGAGTCATAAAGGAATTATTGGAATTATTATTGTTGTATCAGTGATTGTTATTGGGGGTTATTCTACAATGGCGTTAATAGAACAACAAGAACCAATACAAGTCTTAATCAATTCTATTCAACAAGATATAACAGAAAATATTTCATTATCTGATGAAGCAATCGTAAAGAATCTAGTGGGAGATCTCACTAACGAAAGGGGAAGAATTAACACAGTTAATGGAACAAACCATCATGTAATAATTGATGATGGTATAGGAGTAGAAGGAACTGTTGCACAAGAATAATGGATGGAATAATTATTGATCCACCAATTGCTAAATTAATAATTAACGGAGAAAGAAAATATGATTTTAGAAAATCAAAACCGCCTAATGATAAGAAAGGAGTTCCACTATATCTAATAACAGATGATTTCGTTTTAGGAGAAATTATGATTACCTTAGCTCGGTATAATCAATTAAAACATTGTTACTATTGGGAATACCGAGTTATGAAAAAATATCCAAAATCAAAAAAGATAATTAACATATTTAAAAACGGAGATTGGGGAAAGGACATCGATATTGGCGAATGAAGAATCATGGGATGAGTTTTTAACAAGATTAAGAATTAATGCGAAAAATGGAGGTTCATATTGTTTCGAGTGTTCAATTATGTTTGATACGGTAATCGAATCTCGAAAACATGATTTTGAAAAACATTATGATTATGCCTTAGAACAATGCGGTGACAAGAAAAAATTAATTGAATGGATGAATCTAAAATGAAACTGCAAAAATCATTCTACGCTAGATGTGTAATGGCTTCCATTCAAATTGCGATGATCGTAACTGCGATATTATACACCGGAATTGACGAAGCTGAATTTGAAGAATCTAGGGGAGAAATATGTAAAGAAAGAGAAGAAATCACTGGATTCTGTCTAGAGTATGAAGAAGTTGTCTTTGAAAAGATTAATCCATTTTTAATATTTCTATTAATTGGTATTGTTAGTTTCTCTTTAGCTATGAATATTAAAGAACTCAGATCAAAATACAAAATTGCCAAATATGGAACAAATTGGAGAGATAAGATATGATAGAACAACAAATCCTTGATGGATTTCAATTAGACAAAGTTACCCCATCAAAACCTGTTTTATTAATTGGAGATTGCATGGAAATTATGAAATCATTTCCTGTATTGTCAGTTGATCTGATTATTGACGATGTTGGCTATGATGATTTAGAAAAAGATCGATCAATAGGAACAACAACAAGGCTTACCGAAAAGACTGGAACTAAATGGTATAGACTGACATCATACTATGATACAATTCCAATATATTCACAAATACTAAAAAGAAACCGTCACATCTATTTTTGGCGACCAGCTATTAACAAGGGTTCATTACAAAACTGGAATGTATTGTTAGATACACAGGGAGTCATGTCAAAAAATAATTTCAAACTAAGAAAGGTAATTCCTGTTAAGAAAAATTATAGAGGAATGGGATATAGTTACAATGCACGACACGAAAACATTTTGTATGCAATAAAGGGAAATGCAAGGCAGTTAAATGATCTAAATTATCCAGATATATTTGATGTAAAGTGGAAGCATCCACAAAGTTTGGATAAAATACACACATCAGAAAAACCAATAGAAGCATACAAAATTATGATTGATAATTCATCTAACAGAGGAGAAATAATTTTAGAGCCTTTTGCTGGATCATTTCAATCCGCACTTTGTAATATAAAATACAGAATGGGAAGAAAAGTTATTGGTATTGAAATAGATGAAGAAAATGCAAAAAAGACAGCAGAAAATTATGAAAGAGTTACTAAGAAAAAATTAACTGTGCAAAGGTTGTAATTGATAACGGTAAATAGTATTTTTACGAGTTGCATACAATTTATTCACAAGTTTCAAATAAGTTGAACTCATTTCAGTATGAAGTCCTCGCACATATTTTTCTTGTTGTCTAGCTTCTTTTGGACAAGTAATAATATCCAAATCTTTTTCAGCAATTTCAATTTCGGCTGCAAGTGAAGCTATCTTCTCTATTTCATTCAACAATAACACCCAAGTTAGTTAAAATTTTTACATATTTCTTTAAGACTTTTTGTTGATTTTCAGTTGAGGCAAAACCATGAACATTAGCAACTTGTTGCCAAGCATCAACTAAAGAAACTATTTCAGGATAGATTTTTCTTAGTTCTTGTAGATTTTTTAATATAAAATTAATATCCTCATTCATTTTGTTTTTCTCCCATTCTGCCAAACTAATGGCTTACTTGGTTGGAATTTAAATTTACAAAGTTTACAGTAACCTTTCTGTCTTACATATCCTTTCTTGCTACATCTAGGACAGATAGAGTAAACAGTTTTCATGTCAGTAGTAATTTTCTCCTTTTTCATTACTACACGATTATTTAGTCTACGAGTAATTCGCTTGGTGTCGTTTGCATAATCTTTCTTATTGAATACACTCAAAATCCAAACCAGCTTCTACTTCCAGATTCTTTGGCTTTAGGATTTGATTTTAGAATTTCTTTACCCTTTGCAATAACTTTTTCACCTTCAGAAGCAGTGTTACATTTTCTTTCTTCTTTTACAATTGTAACTTTTTCTGGATCGTTCTCACCATCAATTACTTCGACATCATTTAGAAGAACTATCTCATCTTCGTCAGTTTCTATTTTCTCCTTCCCCAAGATTTTTTGATAAAACTATTTTAGTAATAAAAGTAGCGATTCTATGATGGAGTATCGATTATGGTGTTCAATTCTTATATGGCTGGGCATAAAAAAAATAAGATGCCAACAGATGAGAGTTATGACAGAAGAACAGGCTTTGGAATTTCGAGAAATTATGAATGGCATACCACTAAATATGTTGGATTTAGCTGGAGAGAATTATGCCTGGTCGGTTAAACAAAAGAGAGATCGATCTTTACTATCCTGCATTAATAATACGAGATGGAGAATATTGTCGGCTTTGCGGATCAATGCCAAGCGAACTAAAAGTCGATAAATTAGAAATTCACGAAATAAAATATGAAAGACCGTTAAGACTTATCAATATGTGCATACTTTGTCATGGATGCAATCATCTTCAAACTCTAAACAAGGAAAACATTGAAGGCGGAGAGGCAGTTCCAGTAACATATCGTGCAAGTAGAGTTATTCACCCAATCTTTTTAGAATATGTTTCTACCAAAATGCAAAACTCAATCAAAGACGGTTGTGATTACAATAAACTTCTTGCAGATGCGTGTCTATATACAGGAATGAGAAAACAAACAATTCAAAATTGGCTTTTCCCTCTCTATGAAGGAGAAACTAGTCCATACATAATGTGGGGAGATCGATTATACCTCAAAGGTCGAGAACCAAGAGGAAAGATGCAAAATCTACCAACAAGAGAAGAAGAATTATCAGAACAAAATCAACAAAAATTGAAATGATGGCAACCCTTCCGATACAAACAGGAAGAAATGTTTGAGGCATAACATCCTGCGATTCTGGAAAGGCTACCACCAATAAAAAATGATTATGATTTAACAATATTACTGACAATTTATCAGTAAATGTTGTGTAGTTAATTTAACAAAAATGAATGATAATCTATACTAGTTCATCTTTTCCCTCTTGGAAATCGTCACTTCTCAATGAGGCATAACACAGTATTAGTAATTCCACTAATAGCAGTTCTCATGCTATCTTTTGGAGTTATTTTTGAACCACAAAACGCATATGCTGGAATCCCCGAAGTAGATTGCTCGGAAGGAGAGACTTCACTCAAAGCTCCGCCAGTAGTAACATCAATTGTTCCTACCTCGGATGGTGCAGTAGTTGATTGGACACAAGCAGAATTAGATGTTGACATTAGCTTCTTTTTCTTCAGCTTCCATCTACTATGTGCATTTCCACATCACTTTGAGATAGAAGTAACAACTTCATTACCAGTATTAGGACCATTCCTATTTGAAGATGATACAATTCCAGGTGGAGATAGTGGAACATACACTCTCACTGATCTCGACTGTGGAACAACGTACTTCTTTGATATAGACGGACTTTGGAGAACACCATTCTTCTCGGAAACATTCTTGGGTGGATTCCATATTGACGGTGCGGATGAAACTTTCACAACATTACCGTGTGGAGGTAGCGGTGGTGGTGTAGTAGGTCACTTTGTAAACAATCAACAACCTAGTATCGGTATAACCGAAAGCGGTAAACGAGTAGTTGATGGTGGAATCACAGTAACAACAGGAACTATATCAAAAACTGTTGATGCTGACTTTTTCCATACACCATTCCCATTGATACAAGCAGAAATTGGGCAACCAATTGACTTTGTATTTGTCATATGGGATGATCGACTAGATAACATCAAACAATTACAGGTTGAATTCGGTAAGGGAAAAGTAGGTGAGTCTTTCACGATGGAACACTCGGCTATTTGGAAAAGAGATGTGATGTCAGGAGTTGTAACCGTAACCCATGATCCAATGTTTAAAGACGTTATCATGGAAAAAATTGCTGACAAACCTTGCAGAACAGGATCAACAAATTGTACTGTAATTCATGTAAGACTAACTCCCACACAAGCAATAGTCGGAGATGTAGTCTTTGGAGTTAATATCTGGGATCAAGCTGGTAATGCAGTAACAACTTTCTTCAATGACGGAATCCAATTTGGAACAGAAGAAGATGTAATAGATGAAGAACCAACATCAACAGTAGTTGTCAAAAAACAATTACGAACAGATGATGGATGGGGAAACATCGACAAGCGATATTCAGAAGCTTTTGCTATGAAACTAGCATGGCATAATGAACAGGTTCAAAAGAAAGTAATCGAATTAGGATATGTATTCTAATTCATCAATCTTTTTTTTAAGGTAACATTACCTTAAGGACATGATCAACTATCTATCCAAACGTTCTCTAATCATAGCAATTGTATTGAATGTTGGAATAATTGTTGGTAGTGTTGCAGTTGGTTGGATTATCAAATGAAATGTGTCCATTCTTGGTCCATTCTTTGTGTTCAAGTGAAATGAATGTGTCCATTCCTAGTGTCCGTGTGTCCACAGTCGCCTGGATTTTAGGACCATCATGTTTTCGTGACTAAATTGAGGCGACTTTTAGGCACAAGTTGAGGCGACACACACGCCATACCCATAGTATATGCTAGACAACATTTCATGGACTGACTAATCAATAACTGACCTAAGACCTTGTGAGCTACCTTTGCTAAACCCAGCTCAAATACCTAGCTCAACAACTTGCTTAGCAACCTATTGAACGAGTTACTAAGCAAAGATGCTAAGCAAAGATGCTAAGCAAGATCTAGGCGACTATTATTCGTAAATTCACTCGACAGAGAGAGAGAGAAAGAGAGAAAGGAAAACACGAACACGATCATTTGGTATACCATTTAATGAGTAATTATTGAGTTCCGTGCCTTAAATCACTGAACGAAGAAAAAGAAATAATTGTGGAGGAGAAATCTGTTGAACCCTCGATATCAATAAGATACTCCCCATTCCTCCACAAGAAAAAAATTATGTAACAAGGATGAAACAAGGATTACCTAGTCTAAACCCCAAGATCCTAAACGGTTTTAAAAACAAGAACATTAATGAGAATGATTGTAGGAAAACTCTCAATAATGTCAAAGTATGGCATTAGCTGTACGCCCAAAACTTACAATCTCCCCTCATAATAGGTGAGGGGATTCATCTTGCAACATAAAAAAATAAGTTGGCATCAAATGGAATACTCACAACAATCTTGCAACATAAAAATAAGTTGGCATCAAATGAATACTCACAACAACTCGTAATTGTAATTTGATTGGGATTTCATCAAGTCACTAGCAACAAACCTTTCAGAAATGAAGTAACTTGAATCCCTTACCCAATGTCTAGCCAACTTAAAAAACCAAACGATGAACTATAATACTAACCTTAGTGTTTAATGTAACTGACAAAAAAGACATCTTCATTCCAGCAATCCCTACAAGAACCACAATATCCATGAGTGATATTATGACGACCATTCTTCACTTCAACCGTTTTTGTATGAGCTAAACAAGTAGGATTTTTTGTAACAACTGCTGAAACCTGAACATGAAGTTGTTTTGCAAGTTCAATTGGAGGATCACGATCAATCATATGTGCTGATAAAATAATTTTCAAATTAGCAGGTTTCACAAATCCAAGTTCACGAAAATTCCTAATCATATCCCATTCTCTTGTTGGAAGCCAATGCAAACAATCAGGTGTTTTTAGACAAACTTCAAAAATTTTTAACAAATGCCAAAGTCCTTGAATATCTCCAGAATCATGCCATCTGAAATATGCAAGTTTATACGACTTTATCAAATAAACCAAAGCATCAACCCAATGAGTTTTTTTCAAAGTTCGAAATCTGCGTTCTTCAGCAGGAGCTACCTGATTAGTGAAATGCCATCCTTTCATAGCATAACAAACTTCACAGGTAGAACCAGGTACTTTCACTAAAGTCGATCCAGTAATACACCTTGTAGCAGGAATGGAGTAGCAATAAGTAGGAATTTTTGTTGGTTTGGACAGGCCACCAATATAATCAAGAGCTTCTTGATTAGTACGAAACTCAAGTTTGGCACACTTCCTCTCACGGACTACTTGCATCAACTAATTTCAAAGTAGTTTATGACTAACCTTTAGATCATCATACTCTCAACAATACAACTAAACAGTCAAAAAAATTCCATTTTATACTAGTATGGCATGGCATCAACCACTGTATATTATTGGCACACAATAACTCCAGTGGATGCCATACTATTTTTGACAAAACAAAATATATCCATTTTACATTGTAGGGTTAAAGAGGCTCTTTTCTAAGAGCTTATCTTGTAGTCGTCTTTAAACCGCCAAATGACTTCGTGTACGTCTTCCCCTTGATAGTGTATGTCAAGGGGAGAAACTTTATTTCATAAGAAATTATAATTTCATGGTTGGTTGCTAGAATGTGGTTAAGGGATTCAACACTACTTTACCAAGCGATGTTCTGTTGATGAAATCCACACAGCTCTCGAAGAACTCTTGTGAACTTTCTTCTTTGTGAAGTCAATTGATGCGACCAACAATCCCTCGAAGAACTTGTGAACTTTCTTTTGGAAGTCAATTGATGCGACCAACCAAAACTTATTTTAGAATCAGGCTCTCAAGAAAATAGTGGCAACCACCTATCCAAAATATCCTAGTCAAAACAAACACAATAGGGCAGCCCTCTATTTTGACGATGAAATGATGCTAAAAATAACTGAAGTTGTTTCCCGAATGATAGACCAATCTGGAAAAAATCATAACATTTCAGATGCAGTAAGATATCTAATTACAGAAGGATTAAAAAACTACGAATTTTATTCAAGATACAATGCAAGAGTTGATTTCATCAGCCCGAGGTAAATGGCCTTATCCTCTAAATACCATAAAAATTAATGAATTTAACAAACTAGGAAAAAACGATCAAACCATACAAGTGCAAATTAGAATTGAGGCATTAGAGAAAATTCTTGTGAAGAAACATTTGAAGGGAATGATAAAAATTGAACTAGGCGAAGAACCAACATCAAAAAAAAATATTCGATATCTGAATCGAATGATCACTACAATCAGGGGAGAGGTAACTGCAACTAACATCATACTAGAGTTGTATGAAATAATTGTTAAAATAAAAGGCGACCAAAAATCCATTCATAAGGAGATTTTTAAAGCCCTTGACAATGCAGTTCCTATTTCAAGCATAAGACGAGTATTAAGCCAATATAGAAGGGGCATCCTTTAAGGTAACAAGGTATACCCCATTCACTATATTTTTTTTAATTCGTTAATGCAATTTTTTGATATTCATTAGTTGATAAACCATGAACCAGCGTGGTTTTAGGTTGCAAAGTCAGGAATATGCTAAAGTTATCGAAGATCCAAAATCACTGATTGATAATGTCTTAGAAAAACATTACCAAACTCCACAAATCAAATCAAAAGAAATGTACGAAGATGTAATCAATTATGCAAATCGTCAAATGACTGAACATGATTATTTTAAAATGAAAGAAAAGTATGATGAAAAAGTTTTCTGGAATTTATTTTTTGAAGGATCAAAGGCTATGTGCGAATTGACAGAAAGATCATTCAAGGATGAAAGAGTTGAAAGAGAGATGATTAAAAAAGGAATCCATCCACTTTTAGTAAATGAAGAAGAAGCAAAATATTTCCACTCTAAAGAATTTGGAACTCATTCACCAGTAATTGCAACACATCACATCAGAATTGGAACACCACATGGAATTTCAAGAACTGAACCTGGTTTGTTGTCAGATCTTTACAAGTGTGGATATCTGCAAGACCTTACGGTTGAAGCTCTTATCGCATATGCACTTGAAGAAAAAGGCAGAGTAATTAGAGTTGACACAGCAAAAAAAATGTGTAAGGAAATTAACAAACAACGTAGAGATCAAGTAAGCAGTTTAGTTGATGGCAGAACAGGAGAAGATAAAATGACAAAGAAAGTTTTAGAAATTATTTCCAAGAAAGGAATGGCTGAACATTGGAGTTTTGAAAAGGTAAACAATTATGGAAATCAGGGAAGAAAAATGTGCAAACTTGTGCAAGACGACTTTGGGAAAGAAATAGGAAACATGATTGTAAAACAAAATTCAGAAAATACTATTCAAACAGCAGAATTAGCTGTTAATCACATGGAACACATTTGTAAATCATTAGGTATCGCAGTTGATGATATGATTGCAGTTGCATGGTATAAGATAATGGGTAGGAAAAAGAAAAAATAATGCCAGCTCCTTTTAGAACTAAATCACAACTCAAAGCTATTCATGCAAAGACCAATGCAATTAGATCAGGTGTAAGTAAAAGAGAATTATTTGAAGCTGATGTTCAACGCATAAAACTGGCAAGAGAGGAAGGTCGAGATGAAGGAGTTACACCACTGTTTGATTTAGCAGCAAATCTCAGAAATATATCAGACGAAAGAGCTTTAGAGAAAGCAAGTGTAATAATAGCCTTACAAAGGGATAAGGAAGCAAGAGAATCTTTCATTAAAGAAAACGCACTTCGTAGAAACCAACAAAGGAGTTTTACATAATGCCATTTGTTACACTTACCGACAAGAGAAGAATTTTTGTAAGAAACGCAAAGGAAGGAATTTCAGTTAGAGTACAAGACATTTACGGTCCTGAAATTGCTGCTGATCCCAAAGTTCAATCAGCAGGATCATTTGAACAAGCTCAAAGAATTGCAAGAGAACGAGTAACATCAAAGCACAGTGTTGGATTCATCAGTCCTCAAAAAGCAAAAGAGATTGGAGTAAAGGGCATGGAATTCAGAGAACGCCCACCAAGTCCAGTTAATGTAAAGTTTTCAGATGAACTTTTCTTAAAGAATTTACAAGAAAAAGTAAAAATGGAAAAACAAGAAGAACTAACAAAAACTTCTACTAACATAATTTCTGATAAGGCTTTGCTAAAAGCCGATGAATCTAAGGAAAAAATGCTTACAAAACAATTGAGGAATATCTGATGTTTCTAGTCTTTACAAATAAAATTTCAAGGAAGTGAGTCTTTTTAGCCAGAAAAAGATCAAAAGAGGAAGTTGCAGCAATTCAAGCTAAAAAAAATGTAACTGGATTAACATTTTCTGGACTTATAAAAACTGTTGAAGATAATGACAGAAGTAAAGACACACTCGATATTACTACAAATCAAGACAACTCATTAAAAGAATTCCCAAAAAAAGAATTCAGGTTGTGGGTTGTAAAAGAACCAAATTCAAGTGAAAAACTTGGAGGTTCGGAAACAGTTGTTAGATCACAACATTATGGACAAGCAGTTGATGATTTCATTATTGATTGGAATAAAAGAAAAAGATTGAACAGAACAATCGGATATCCAGTAGTACAAGGGAACAAAATCTAATGGCACGAAAATTAGGAAAAGAAGAAGTCGCTGCAATTAAAGCTGGTCGAAATTTTCAGTTTGGTGTTAAAGGATTTAGTAGACATGATAAACCTGAACCTGAAATTGTGAGTGGTAGAGGAATGTCTAGTCTAGGAGAACCATTCACTGTAAAAGAACAAAAAAGAATTAAACAAGAAGCATTATTTAACGCACAACTATCGGGAAAGAGAAAAGAACTAACGGGGGAGAAAATCTAATTGGGGCTATTCAGTAAGAGAACACCAAAACAGGTTGCTGCAATCAAAGCTAAGGAGAGATTCAAACTAAGAGCAGGAATACTTGGAGATGAAAAGAAGGCCGTCAAAGAAAATAGATTAACAATTGAAAGTCAAATTAAGAGAAATAATAGAGGAGATCTTTCTCCACAAGAACAAGCAGTAATTGTAACTGCTAACCGTTCATCAAAAATTGAGAAGGGAGATCTATCCGAATTACCAAGAGGAAATAGGAATGAACAAACTGCACTTGTTTTGGATAAACAAAGAGATAAGCTACTCAAAGAAGAACAAGAAATTGACTTTAGGAAAGACAAATTGGAGGTTCAAGCGAAATGATTGATAATGAAAAATCAAGAAAAAAATTCTTCGCAACATTAAACAAATCAAACAAATCAATCAGTATCAAATCACTTGAAATGGTTGAAGTTTTGAATAAAGGAAGTTTGGCAAAAGGAATCGATCCTTCCGAATTTAACATTGAACGACTAAAAGGAACAGATGATTTAGTTGTACGAGAAAAAGGTCAACAACACGGAGTCATTACAACGGCAGATGATCTTGATCGTGTGTTAATACACCTTGAACAGCAAAAAAAGGCTCGACTAATTCAAGAAGCCCCACAAAAATCTAAGCAGAAGGGGTTGCAACTTTAATGGTTAAATTTTTTATAGACAGTAAGGGGAGAGTACGAAAAATTAATGATAATGATCTGGAAATTTTCAAACAAATGAAAGGAATAACTATGGAATTAGAAGTGAATAGAGCAAAACGAGCTGGAGTTTCAAAAAGAGAATTATTTGAAAGAGATATTTTTGATAGAAAATTAGGTAGCCTGTCTTCATCAGACAGAGAAATCGTTATGACAGGAATTGGATCGGGCAGAATTCAGATTGGAGATATTGTTGAAGGTGCAACAAAGAAAAATGTTACAAGTGCAAAAGCTTTGGATGATGCTTTGGAAAACATCAGCGCAGCAAGAGCTCTTAGATTAAATCCTGAAGCCAAAAGACAATTCATCAAAGAAAACGCACTAAGGAGAACTTAGTATGGCACTTACTAAAGAACAACTACGAGCTATTCATGCAAAGAAAGGTTCTAGCGGAATTTCATCTCGATCTCACAAGACTGGTAATAAACAAATTACGATAAAGACTAAGCCAAAGAAAGCCCAAGTAAGAATTCCAAAAATTGTAATTCCTAAAGGCGATATCAGATCTCATCTTACCGAAGAAGAAATTGGCGAATGGGAAAAAGCAGCCGGTTCAGAATTAATTAGTGCAGAAACAGGAAGATTTGAAGGAAGAAACACTGTTGAAGTAAAATTCCAAAACGGAGAAGAATGGTTTGAGTTCCAAACAATGAAGGAACAAAATGATTGGTTTTCAAATTACTATAATGGATTAGATATTCCAAAAGTAAAAGAGGGTAAATTTGTTGAACTAGATCATCCAAAAATTGAGGGCTACGTTACTTTAATGTCAGGACTTTCATTGTTCAAGGACAGGTTGATGGAAAAATGACTAAGAAACTTTCTAGAAAACAAATGAGAGCTATTCATGCTAAAAATTATGTAGGAATTGTAGTTATTAGGAAAGGAAAAACTCGAAACGCAGATACTTTTGTTAATGATAAACCAATGACTTCAACACAAGCATTTCATTCCGCAGCAGTAAAAAGTTCTATTGAACTTATGAAGCCTAAATACAAAATTGGTTCAAAGAGATTTGCATTAGCAATAAAGAAAAAAGATCTAAACGACTTTGTAGAAAAACAGAAAGTTCCAAAGAAAAATCCAGGTCCATTCCTAATAGCTGAAAAGACAAGAGGAGGAAATGAAAAATTAATAGCTAGATTAGGACCAAAAGGCGAGACACCTGAAGTAATTATAGGAGAACGAAAATTTTTGGAGAATAAAACCCCATTTTAAAGTGATAGTAATGGTTCATAAAAGATCAAAAGCACAAAACAGAGCTATACACGCTAAGAAAGGCGGTGGTATTTCTTCAACACAACTTACAGCATATGATGTTGCAGCCAAGAAAAAAGTTCACATCTTAAAACCAATGGCTGTTAAGTTGAAAAACGGAACATGGGCAATTAAAGGAAAGAGTTCTGCAACTGGAAACACTGTCTTTAGACTTGTCGGCAAGACAAAACCGACAATCTAATTTTTTTGCTAAATGGCTAATCTAACTCCAGAGCAATTGGCAGCGATGTTCTCAAAGGAGGAGATCAGTAGAGGAATCTCATCAAGTGATATTTCATTAAGATTAAAAGAATTTGGAATTAAAAGAGAGAAACGATTAACTCCACAGGAAGAATTCAAACAAAGAGATGTTTTAGTTATTCCTGAAAGACGACAAAGAATAGAAATATCTCAAAGTGTAAGAGATAAATTTTTGCCACCTACAATGAAAGAAATTACAAGAGAAGGAAAAATAATTACAGTTCGCAAAAGAAAATTCGGACCACTTGATCCTGATCTGGAAGCTAGTGAAGCACAAAAAGAAGCTTTGTTGAATATAACTGGAAGATCCCAAAGTCAAACAACAAGGGGAGAAGCAGCAGCACAATTCAATGTTCTCAATAGACAAAGATCAATGGATCTTGTAACAGCAATACAAGGGCAACATTCAACAGATCCAGAAGTACAAAGATTGGTTGGAGGTTTAACTCCAGAACAAAGAGCTCAAGCAAATGAGATTCTCGAAAGAATAGCTAACAAAAAAGCTGTTTCGTCACCATTAATGTTACCTTTCCGTGATGTGAAAAACGTATTGAAGATGGTGAAATAAATGGCGATCTTCATTACAAAGAATGGCAAAGTGTTACGAATTCCAGATAAAATAAGTAAAAGACAAAAAGAAATTGTTGAAGAATTTAATCAAAGAGATATTATAATTAGTGGTAGAGGAATGTCCAGTTTAGGAGAACCATTTACTGTAAAAAAACCATCAACAAAGATTAAAGATTCAGATCTAATGCGTATGCAAAGAGAGGCAGGATTTAGATAATGTTCAGATTACTTTTATTTCTACCAATTTTGGCTGTTTCATTATTTGTAATTGATGATGCACAAGCCCTTAGCTCATTCATTGGTAGTTTTGAAGGAATGTATGACGAGAAGATGATCAATGCGGTTGGCGAATTTAGAATCAATAATGATATTGGAACATATGTTTTAGTTGGAACGTTTGAAAATGATGGCATAGATAGGTACAACCCAAACTGCCAGAAAATTGTTGGCGATTTAGTCCTAGAGGGAACAGATAGAAAAATAATTCTCGATTTTACTGGAAAGAACTGCAAGTACGGATTAACTTCCTATGTAATAGGAACTTTTGAAACAGATGGTGGAGAAGGAAGAATAACATTTGTGGCTGATCATCATAATAATACTGTGGAAGGACAACTAAAAGGAGTATTAAATGAAATTCCTGAACAAGTAAACCATGAAGTAGTGATTAACGATTCAATAAAATTAACAGGAGAAAAAGAATAATGGCTGACAAACCATTCTTTGATAAAAGAGGAAGGCTTCTTCCAAAAAGACAATTGGCAGCAATTTTCGCCAAAGCTGAAAGACAAGGAATACCTGACACAGAAATTAATGCAGCAAAACTCACAAGTATCAACGATGAAATTATTGCAGGGAGAAGAACTAATGAAGATGAAAATAAAGTAATTGATAAGGCATTACAAAAAATTTTTAATGTAAAACCCAAAGTGACTATAACAAAAATTGATCCAGCATTATTATCTAGGGGAGAAAGAAAAACAATCAGATCAGGACAGCCATTGAGAGTAATAGATGTTATAAGAAAATTATCAAATTCTAATGACATAACCCATGCTGAAGCAAGACGATTACTCGAAACATCAAATTCTATTCCACCAGGTATTTCAGATGATGCAATACTTCAACCATCAAGAAAACTCGCTGTAACTAAAAAAGATGATGAAGCAGCAATACAAGAAATAGTTGAAAAATTTGATAAAGCGAAGAAAAGTGAACCAATATTATCAAAAAAAGTTATATCGAAAATTACTCCAAGTAAAGTTATTCAAAGGAAAATTTCTGATGCGGCTTTAAGAAACGCATTAGATAAACAAAGAGAGTTAGTGAAAACTACAAAAAATTTAGCAGAACAAACGGAACTTCTATCAAAAATTTCTGATGTTCAGGATAAAAGAGCTGATCAGCAGGATGCAAGATCAGATTTACTTGAAAAAGAGATAGAAAAAGAACAAGAAAGAAAAATTGAAGGCGGAGTGAAGGAATCCCCATTGGTAATACCTGGATTAATTTCAGGATTAGATCCATTAAAAGTAACAACTGAACAAACTGTTAAGGATAAAATTCGTAGAAGGGCATTAGATATTGAATTTATTGAAGGGAAATCCCCTCAAGAAGCTATGGACCAAGCAAAAATTGAAGTAGTTAGGCAGATTACCTCATAGCGTTTTTGTTAAGTAGATTCCTAACTTTTTACTTAATTAAGTGATTTTACTTAACGAAAGGCGGAGAGCCAGTTTTCGCAAATTAGTGAACGAATTTTAACCAAAGTACACTAAGTACACCAATGGAACAAGGTATACCTGTGGTTGATGCCTTATTGAAGAAAAGCCTGTAAAACGACCTATCAAAGTCATAAAGAGTTTCATAACTTGGGTAAAGCACGTTTCAACTGACGAGGACTTTCCCTTTCCCTACGTCAGTTCCTACATTACTATCGCAGCAAAAAGATTAGCTGAACAATGGGATCATGCTAAGAAAGATCCTGAAACCAAATCCAAGTTCATTGAGGAATTAAAAAAAGATGCAAAAGAACTTCGTGAAAAGGGCTATCTTCAAAATCCAAGAGGAGTTGATAATGAAGAATAATTTGTGGGCAATACAATTTATCTCAATTAATGTTATTGTTTGGTTAGCTATCTATGGATCTCTTTCTATCGTTGATGATGCGTTTGCACAAGTAGGTAATTTTGAAATCAATGTTCCACAAATTAAAGAACCGCCAAAGTGTTCAATAGTGGATATCAAAGCTGATAAAGCATACATTCCTTTTCAAATTAAATTATTCCATGATTTTTCAAGGGTAAACGATATTAGTTTTGAACAGATAGGAAATTCAATACCAACCACGAATACTTCTCCACAAGTAATGATCTTTCAAACAACTTTCGTTGATGAATACCAGGTTCATGCCGAAGTGAATTTTGATACAGATAAAGTAAGAGCCATATATATTGAAATTTGGTCACAAAACAATCCATCATTTACAGAAACAATTGCTTTTGAAGGATTATCATTTTGTAGAACCTTCAATGTAGTAACAGCAGAAGCACCAAAAATTCCAACTAGAACAGAATTGATCGGTGAACAAGCTGAAAGAGCATTTGAAGAAATGCCACTAATTAAAAATGCAATTAACAGTAATACGGCAGCACTTAGCTCTTCAATTATTTGGATGTTCATGGTTGTAGTTGCTGCACTAGCTGTTTCAGCAGGACAATTTTTTGCATACGTTGGTAGAAGGAGAAAAGACAGGAAACGAGGAACTGCATTTGATAGCATGATAAAAGTAGGTTCAAAATACATAGCAGATTTCAAGAAGGAACACACAGAAATCAAGAAACAAAGATCAAATGAAAAAAAACAGATGGATAGTTTTCTTGATATGGCAAACGTAGAATTTCGTACACTTCTTCAGGAATTGAGAAAAAATAACAATCTACCTGAAAGGGCTGGATTACAAACTGACAATATTGGTGTTGATAATATGGAAGAAGAAGCAGAAGCAAGAAGTTTACTTAGAAAAATCTACGAATCTACTTCAGATGAGAATCTTCAAAAATTTATGAAATTCTTTAAGGATAAAACAGGAAAACTTGCAAAACGACACCAAGAATCACTAGTTGATGAAATAACAAAGAGAGAGACTCCAATTACAGATAAAGAAATTAAAACTCCAGATTCAATATTAGATGATGATCAATTAACAATAGAAGATGCAGATGTAGTAATTCAAGAATTTGGTAAGGAACGTTATAGAAAACTAGATGATGATCAGTTAAGATTACTTTACAGGGCTTTTGATTCAAAGTATAGAAAAGATCCACAGCAAAAATATTCTCATAGACTTTACAAAATCAGTGAGATTCTAAACATTCGGGCAAAAGAAAAATCTAATGGAGTTAAAAAGAAATGAAGTTCGAGATTGGTTGTACTAGTTGTGGGGCAATAAATCGAAGTTCAGTTCCTATTCCGTCAAAGAATGATGGAGTAGACTTTACCTGTTGGAATTGTGAAGGTATGTTACTTACGTTTTATTCAGATGAACATTTCATGGGCAAAGCAATTCAATCTTACATAGAAAAGAGAAATCAATCAAAGGTGATTAAGAAATGATTTCATCTTGGGCAGTAACACTCCAAATAGTTTTAGAAGATTTATTCCCACAAAGTAGTTCAGATTTGGGAGTTGAAGTTGCAACACCATACTTGCCCTATGTCGGATTCGCAGTACTGCTAATTATTGCATTTTTGGCTCTTAGAGTTTACAAAAACTTTTCAGCATATCCAAATGATGATGAGGAAAGAATTGGTAAAGTGAATTTTATATGGATGGGGCATTACAAATTTACTGGAAACGTTTCAAGATGGACAGAACCACTTGATGAAACACAGTTAGAATTTTTGGAATCAGATCCAAAATATTCAGGAGGAATCTCGAAAATTTTAGATTTGGTTCAAAAGAAAAAATTATTTGTGTATCAAATGAAAATTTCCGAATGGGATGATGCCTTTGATATTAAGGGTAAAAAAGAAGCGTGGGTTATAATTTCATCGGCAGATATAGGCCATCCAGATTACTCATGGGAAGATACTAAGGGAGAATTCAATTGGGGAACAATGCGAAAGGAGAAACCAAAGTATGTAGTTTGTTATGAGGATTCAAGATATTTTGATGTTCCAAACATTGAAGGAAACATTATTGATGTTATGGTAATATCTCCAATTCCAAGAACAACAATAGGAGATACTGGAGTTAATAAAATTGGAATTGATGAAGAAGAATTAAGCCATGTAAGTCACACACTAAAAGTAGAAAATTTACAGGAGATGAAAGCACTTGCAAATATTATTCCATATCTAATTCCTCTTGCTGAAACTACCGATCTTATAAAATCAAAGAACATTCAGGTCCGTGAATACAGAAAACTTGTGGAAGATCGAGATAACGTAATTAACAAATTACAAAGAGATGGAGATGAAACTAGAATAGTTGCAGCAGAAAAGCCAATCATCGGAGAAGAAGCTCCACCGCTTCCAGAACCACCTGGACATCCGTGGGCTTGGTTTGCAATATTTGGAGTGGCAGCAATTATTGGTTACAAACTTCCTCCAAGTATTGCTGCACTACAAGGACTAAATCCAGATATTGTTGCAGTATTAGCTCTTGTAGTTGTAGGAGGAATCTATGCTTTGACTCACAAGAACCGATCTAATCAACAAAGTACGATGGTGGAAACATGATGTCGATAGAAGATAACTCTGCAAGAGAATTTGAAAAACTTGCTCAAGAAATAATTGATAAACTTTGTGAAGAAAATTCCATTCCAAAAATCCCTGTTGAATACAATGATACACTACCACAGATTACAGCAGTAGCGATGTTCATTCCTAGTGAATACAAAATTGAGATTACAAAACTAACTAATGGTCACGGATTAGTGCATGAGTTTGTTCATTATATTCTTGAATTACTTACACAGCAAGATTCATTAAATGAGAATTTCACCGAAAGAGCTTCACTTTATTACGAATATGAAATGAGGGATAAAAAAAGAAAAGTAGATACTGCCATGAAAGAAAAATTTGATCGGTTAGATAAGCAACAGGAACAATTGATGAAACAATGACTGGAAAAATTTTTGTTACAAACAGAGGTTCGATAGAAAACGGTAAAATTCTAGAAGAATTTGGAATCGTAACAGGGGCAATTGCACCTTCAAGATTCATTACTAAAGACATCATGGCAAGCATTAGAAATATTTTCGGCAGAGAAATGAAAGAGTATACAACTATGATCTATAAGGCAAGAGAAACTGCGACTGAAAGAATGATTGAAGAAGCTAGAAAACTAGATGCAAATGCAGTTGTAAATGTTAGATATATGGGAACAGGAGTTTCACAAGGTTCAGCCGAAATGATGGCGTATGGAACTGCGGTGAGGTATGAACCAACATGATCCAACCACTTATTACAACAATGCTAATCCTTCCAATTCTAATTGGAATTTTATCTGTAGATGCCGATGGAAACAAGTTTGGAGTAAGAGATTGGCTAAAAGAAAATGTATTATCAGATAGAGTAGTAGATGCACTACAAAGTTATATTGGCACTTATGATTATGTAGGAAACCAAACAGATCTAAATCAACCACTCCTAGATATTCCAAGTCAAGCCGATAATAGTATTGATGAATTTACTTCAAATGTTATTGATGGTGTAGTCTTTATTATTCTACAAGGGAGAGATTTTGGAATTTGGATTGGTATGTCAATAGCACCATTTCATTATTTAATCGCAGTTGTAATGACATTTTCATTCGCATTTCCTATGATGTGGTTATACATAATTGGATTCTTTTACATAGTTATTAGTGAAAATAAGGAGATTAGGCAAGAAATTTTTAGGAGAAAAAATAAATGAGTCAAAGGGAAGTATACAAAAATGACTATACAGAAGATGAGTTAGAAAATCTCAAACACAAGAAATGTTGGTGTGGAAAACCAAGACAGGAGTTTGACAAGTTCATGCGAGTCTATTGTTGCAAGTCACACAGGGAACAATGGTATGAACGGACTATCTCATGGACATTCTTTAGAGATAGGTATATCAAAGAACATGGAAAAAAATGTGTAAAGTGCGAAACAACACCAAACTCAATTAAAGGAAACCATGCTAAAGAGGTAAAAGATTGGTATAAGCAAATCAAATCAGAGCCAAAACTAATGGAGTTAGTAGAAGAAGAACGGATAAAAAAATTAAATGAGATTGAAGAATCATATGGAAAAATTTTTGATGAAAACCAAATGATAGATGATACTTTTCATTATGGCTACACCAACAGAACAGAGCCAGGCGTTCCAGAATATCCCAAAGAAGATCACTGGGCAGAGGAAAGATTTGAAGTAGATCACAAACTTGCAGTATCTCTTGGCGGAGATATGTGGGATAAGAAAAACCTACAGGTTCTCTGTGTTAAATGCCACAAGGTTAAAACTTCAGAGGATATGAAAAAACTCAAGGCAAAAAGAAGAAAATTAGTGAGGTTTGATGATAATGAATGATGAACAGTATTATGAAATTGAAAAGCACCTAAATGAAGGCAAACAATGGATGGAAATATACAAAATATTCTCATATTGGTTTCCAAGTTCGACAGCACTAAAGAAAAGTTTCGCAAGATACAGGCAGAGGTATAACAAATGAGCTCGTTTGATGAAGCCAATATTCAGGATCTAGTCGATCAGGTAACTCAATTCCAAGACGACTTGGAAGAAAAACAATCAGAACTTGATACGGCACAAGCAGGTATTGAGGAATTTTTGTCAACTGCAACCGATCCAAACGACTACAAAGTTACCCATAAAATTTATCAGTACGATATAAAAAATCAGAAACAATGGTTCAAGCATACCAAGATTTTTGATTCACATCTCATGCACATTTATCCTGTGATAGAAAATCTCGTTGAAAATCTATTTACAAATACAAGGAGTGCAGCAAGAGCTCAAACTAAACCTATCAATGAAACACCACAGCCAAGTGATAACCCAAATCAACAACCAATAATGCCACAACAAATACAGGAATCAGCCTTAGAGAAATTAAAAGGGGCATTTGGAAGAAAAACCACAATTGAGGAAGAATTAGATCCGTGGCAAGGTAATTACGATTTGATGCAGGAGGCAAAGGCATATCCAAAGACTTGGAGAACTCTAAAAAGATTACATTCAACAAATATCATTAGAGCAAAAATATTTCCAGGTTTGGCTAGTCAGGAAAATACGAGGGATATTGAGATGTATTATCTTACTTCAAGAGTTGAATCAAGTATGGCGACAATGATAGAACGAGGAAGAACCATTCTTAGAGATAACGATACAGAAAGAGTTGCAAGAATACTTGGACAGTATTACCAAGCAAAAGAGAAACACAGATTAGATTTCACTCCTCCTCCATGATCGGCAATCCAAATGATTTTTTTTTGACTAATAGGTATACCTTGTTGATAAAATGCGTATTTAATGTAATAATCAGATTGAAAACGAATTGGATTGTAGAGATGTTACCTAATGGTTACATTTAGAGTAATTGATAATAAAATTCGACCAATGGGTTCTGGAGTTTCATCAAGCTCAATTGGAGCTCCTTCAAGATCAACAATTACTGGAGCTCTTCCAAAAACATCAGCACCTCTTTCTGGAGGAATTATTGGAGAAAAACACGCAATAAACAGGTTACTTGAGGGAGCTAAAAAGAAAAAAGACGAAGCAATCCAATCAATTAGAGAAACAAAAGCATCAGAACGAGCAAGAGATAATGATGTGGTCGTTGAAGAAGTTGAAATAGAAAGAAAAGAAGTGTCAGAACAACAACAAGGTAACATCAACATACTTAAAGAAAAATTAAAAGAGATCGCAATTGGAAAAACAAAAAAACAAAAAGAAAAAAATCTTGAAAAGAAAAAATCAATTAACGATACTCTTGATAAAATTATAGACAATAAATGGAAGGTTGATAATTTTAATATTTCAAATCCAGAAATGGCATTAGTTCTTGAAGCAAAGTTTGGTGGAAGTAAGGAAGCCATGAAAATTTTACGATTAATATCTGAAGGAGATTACAAAAAGGCAAAAAAACTACTGGAAGAAAAAAATGAAAGATTTAACGAAGCATTTGCTGAAAAATCTAAACAGGACTCTAATGAAGCAAAGGAAGTTCTAAAAGACGTAGGATTTACTATTAACACAAGAGGATTATACATTCCTACAGAAAAAACAAAAGAAATTGCTACTACTGAATTCAATATACCTGATCTTGATGCTGAAGAAATTGCAGAAACACAGGTATCAGTTCCGCCTAAACTTTCTCCAACAGAAGTTGCAATACTTAGCAAAACCGAATTGGGTAGAAAAAAATTAAGAGAGTGGGGCTTTGCAAAGCCAGTTGGCGCAACTCTACCATCAGGCGCAGTTCTTTCGGGGATAATAAACATATGACTGTTTTAAAGCGGAGTAGATCAAAGTGGGAATAGGATCTTTAGCCACAATCGTTATCGTCTTAGTAATTTTCTTCTTTGGTATGTCGACTTTTACAGATGCGTTTGATGAATTCTTTAAAGAGGGAGAAGATAAAGAAGCAAACAGAGTTACTGGAAATACAGTAACACAAGATACGGATGAAGTTTGTGACTTGCGAGTTACATTTGGTGTTGAATGGGATCTAGATCGTCAAGCCAGGTTCTCAAACCTAAACCCATTTCCAACAGCAGAACATTGGTATTCAGGTGCATGGACAAGCTCGGGTAATGAAAAAATTGTGACTTATAGTTGGTTCAACTGCAAGGAAGTCCAAGCATTATCATTTCTTGATCTATTACCAAGATTTACAACAAGTAATAAATTTCTAAGCTTATTGGGTAATTCTGCATTGAATCTAGTTACCAGTTTCCCTTCAACAGTACAATTTACTCTTGAAGGAAAGTTATTGGATAGTGCCAGAAGTCTTATAGATAGAAACGATAATGTAAAATTTGAAGAGGATCTTAGTTTCGATTTAGATTTTGTTGATCTTCCAGTTGAAGAAAAAGTAAGTTGGGTTGTAAGGGGAGTAAAAAGTGATGATTACCGTTTGGAAATTACCATTGATGATCGTCAAATAAATGATATGATAACTGGAGAACCTATTTTTGTAATAATTTGTCGAGAAGGTGTTGATGTAGTATTCCAAAATAAAACATTCAAAGACGTTTGGCTATCAGCCCCACATTTAGGCGACTTTGTATTCTTCCCAGAAGACATCACAATTCCAGTTGCAGTTGGCTGTGGGGCAGTTGGTAGTGGTGTTTGATTGTCATTTGAACAACAACAACCAAGAAAAACTGGCACAGGTCTAGGAGTTGGAGTTATTCTTTTTTTCATTATGGGATTTATCATTTTTTCAGTTTACACAGATGAGGTTAATGAAACAATTTCTGACATTCAAACCGGTGCAGAAATAGCTAGTACAATCAAAGGGTTCACCGATCTCTTACCATTGAGTCTCGCCAATGTTCCAGTTGAGGGAGATGTAATCTGCGACCTAGATTTACAAATTCCAATTCTATTAAGCAATAGAGCATTTTTTGGTTCGACAATGGCTGATGTAATTACAGATGAACTTGGAACAAAGTTACCTGCAAACGAAATTGCCGAATTTCTTGACAAGCCAGAATTTCTTTACATACAAATTGAAAACGTGCCTAATCCAACTTTTGAATGGAAAAATTGTTTTAACGAAGGTCAACCTGGAATTGCTTCACTAATACCAATTTTCAATTCCCAATTGGCTTCTGAAAAATTAAGCCTACTTAGTTTCAGCGAAAATACAAGAACCATAAACCCAATATCCGTTGATTCGCCTGATCTCCCACTTCCATCATTTACAGAATCAAGTGATATTTCAGTTGCAATTTCTGGAAAGGATGATAGAGGATTATTTTTAATTGACAAATACAACAAAGCCGTATTTTTGAGGACCGTTGTTGTTCAAGACGGACTCACATATCCAGTATTAGAAACATTGAGATTTACAATTGAAAATACAAAAGCAGATAATTATAATATTTCCCTAACTTCAAGAAATCCAATTAACGAAAATCGTATTGGAGATCCAGTTACAATTAGAATTTGTGGATTAAATTCCGACTTAACTCAAAAAACTCAATGCTAATTTCTTTTATCCCACATATTATTAATTTTTGATGATGCCACTTGGTTAGAGAAATTATTTGGATAACGTCAGTAAAATGTGTTGTTTGTGGAAAAACTGGAAAAGTTCTAGATCCAAATGATCCTGAAAAACAAATCAAATGTTTGAACTGTGGCGGTTATGGAATGATAACAACGCATGGAAAAACAAAAGCTGATTAGTTTGCCAAAGCAAAGGCAAATGTGTAAGCATTGTGAAGTGTATTACGAAGAAACAAAATATCAAGAACATATGCTAAAGGCTCATCAAGAAATTATAGAACCAAGTAAAGAAGATGATGAACAAAATTATTGGTGCTGTCCAATTCATAAAAAACCTGTTACATTTGAAAAACACTGTGAAGAATGTGGAGGATTTCTAATCATAATTAAAAGAAATGCCTTTAATGAATGGACAAATCAAATGCAAAAATTAAACGATCATTCTCACAAATGGATTAAATCAAGGTTTAGAAAATCTTGGATCGATGCACATTGTTTGTATTGTAATGAAAAACCGCAGGATTTAGGAATACAAGAAAAATCAAATGGAATATTAATTAATTATCTAGGACAGGAGGAAATAATTGACTGTAATTAGACGATGTATCTTTAAAGATCCAGATGAATCCCTTGCAGGTATTCTAACTTATGAAAGAACTTTATCAGTCACAGTTTACAGAACTTCATTTACAGTATATTCTTGCATGGGAAGTAGACACCACGAATCACATCTAATTAGAATTGAATATGGTCAAGTTATGAAAAATGATTCAAAGAAGCCAAAACTAATTGCAAAACAAACAAATCCGATCCCATTAGAAAAACGAGCAAGATTATTTGGTAAAGACATCATGTATTGCCCAATTGGTAAATGTAAATTGAAACATCAGAAAATTCTTACGGAAGATCTGAATGATATCAGTCAAGATATTTACAGATGCCCTGGTTCAGTAAAGGCAAATCATCATGGTCATTACATGAAAGTATGTCATGGCTTTTTACAAGGAAACTTTCCTGAATCACAAAAAGTAGGTATTCTAATTATAACAATAGAAAAATGATTTAACGTCCTATGCGCACATAAGACGATTTAATAGGATCTCTTTTTAGAAGATTTTTTCTTGGCTTTAGATTTTTTCTTAGCCAATTTTATCTATCTTCGTTTTCTTTTTTTAGCAGCCTTCTTTCCAGCTTTACTTCTCTTAGCAGTATTTCGCTTTCGAGTTCTTGCAGCCTTTTTTCCAGCAGCCCTTTTTTTTGCACTAACCATTGATTCTTCACTAGATAATTGATTTAAGTAACTTACAAGTTCACAAAATTACAGTAAAGGATCAAAGGTTGATTACTGCAATTGGTTGCCTTCATCTGCTAGAGGTATAGCAACCAACAGTCAAGTTACCCACACGACAGGAATTCACCAAAATTCCTATTCCTGTCATTAATTTTGACAGAAATTTTTATCAATGATTCATTCTTTACTAACTTATGGTCACAAAGGCCCAATTGAGAGCTATCCATGCAAATAAAAAACGCAAGTTCACTGTTAGTGGAGAAAAACTAATTCTAAGAATCAAGGAACAGAATAAAAACAAACCAAAATCAAAACAAGTGAATCCATTTGCATTGGCAACTGCAAAAGGTTATCGATTAAAGGGCAACTGACAATAAACATGGTCCACCGTTATCAGTACGGATAACTGCAATTTTCAGATCTCCAGGTGTTTGGTCCAACATCACCCCCCTAAGTTTCATGCAACTACACCCCCCCAAGTTTCGTGCAACTACACCCCCCCAAATTTCGTTCAAGTTTAAGGCGATTTCATGCCTGTTTTAGCCTTAATTTTAGTTCACTTCCTGACACGCTTAGGCTTCCTTTTACGGTTCTCTATGTGTTCTTTTTAGCGATTTTTAATCATCTCTCAACCAGCTCTTAACCAGCTCTCAAAACCAGCTCCCTATGCTAGCTCCCTCCTGACTTTTTCAACGGGTTGAAACGCTGGTGTTAAATATCTTGGGAGATTAACTACTGGCATTGACTTCTCACAAATCAGCTATCCATAGCGATAGCCATGAAGGGTTATTCACTACTCCTGACAGCTCTCAAGAGGCTAGTCAAAAATGTGATACCAAATTGCAAACTGATCAAGCACACAAGCAAGTCTTTGATAAGAAAAAAAACAGATTAGTTTGGAAAGAAGAAAAATTTGTTGCAATCTTTCCTGTTGATTCAGGAAGGGGAATGTCCAATTTAAATTCAAATTGGAATATTAGCAACGAACCTTTATTCAAGAAAATTGTTTCAGAAGATTCTGCAACTGGCGACAGAATAGAATTTAGGAACAAAGGAACTAAACTCAAATACAGAAAAACATTTGAGCAAGACGGTTCACTAAGAAAATCTCACAAATTGAATCACAATCATTTTGTGTTAATACGCAACTTCAAGAAAAAGGAGAGTAAGAATTGATAGACACTCTTACATCTACAATAGCAAGAATCCCTGAAACATTTATCGGGAATAACAAAAAAGCAAAACTTAGAAAATCGAAAAAGACAAAGGAAATTTCAGCACAACTAGGAAGGGGAAAATCTGCAATCCTCGAAGCAAAACCAAATCTTAGAAAATCAATCATAAAAACCCAAAAGGTAAAACCTAAGAAAGCATGGTTTCAACAACTCCGTATAATCTATGCAATAGATTTTGCAATCTACGGAAACAAACTTCATGCACTAGAAGTTTCAAAATGCTATCGACATTCATTCGAACTTGCGAAAGCAAAAATCACACAATTAGAGAAAACGCAAAAACTCAAGGCGGTAGTTACAAATTGAGTAGCCAACAAATGATTGAAGCAAGAGCATTACAAATCAAGATACAGCGAGTTCATAAGAGAGCTCACGAAATAGCTTGCAAATATGTTATTGCAGAATTAGGTCGAGGAATGAACAATATCAAGCAATAGATGAAAGTTTCATTCGATATTGAAACAGGAACAAGAAAATGTCAATTCTGCAATCGTTCAATCGGCATGGGCGAATTTTGTAGAAATTGCATTGAGTGAAGTTGACAGGAATTTCAGTTAATTCTGGATTCCCAACTTTTGAACATTCGGGAGAACCGTTATTGAACAAAGCTTATTTCAGAAAATCTATGTATTTCAGAAAATGGTAGTGGGTATGCAGTTTGAACAGTAATTGTTCAATCCCTACTACCATACAAAAAACAATGAAGTTGAAAGGAGTTTCAGTTAATTCTGGATTCCCAACTTTTTAGATAGAGAACGGTAAAAGTGCGATATTTTATTACTTTGAGAAATTCATTTCTACATTGTAATCCATATTGCCACCAAACTCTATCTAGTCAAAATGGAAATTAGGAGATAATAAAATTGTCTACACAAGTATATGTTATAAAAAACCCAAAAGCCCCACGTTCATTTGCACAAGTAAAATGTATTTTTGCAATCGGAAAGGCATTAAATTATAGCGAAGAAAAAATCAGAGCTTTACAAAAGAAAGCAGTAACAAAAGGTCAAGCATCAGCTATGATCAAACAGTTGAAAAAAGTTCAATCAATTTAAGAAGTTGACAGGAAATTCTGTTAATTCAGTTTTCCCAACATTCTAAAAAAAAGCAGAACTATGAAGCCGAAGCTAATGCAGAAGCTAATGATTAATTCTGTCAAAAATGGAAAAGGAGAATAAAAATTATGGCAAATTTTGAAAGTAAGAACGGCAAGCTCTTTATTGATGGAAAAAAAGTTCTCAAAGGCTGGGAATCATTTTCAGGTTGGTATTGGTTTGCAACAGAAAAAGTCCAAGTTCAAGAAGATGAATTTTCTGATCATGATCAAATATGGTTTGGTTTTGTTCAAGGACTTGAAGAAGAATGGGGAGATTTCGCACAAGCCGAAATTGAAGCATTAGGAAAAAATAAGGTATGGGAAATCCCAGCTAAGAACTTATCATTTAGTGGTAGACGAAATTGATGTTCAATATATTCAATCGAAAATCAGATCACGAAAAGAATCTTTACATTTTAGAAAATACACATGACGGAAATGAGTTAGCTCCATGCCACCTTAGTTTAGTTGAAGGTTCATCAAATCACAACTTGAGTAAAAAAGGCAGAAAAGCATTAACTGATCTTTACAAAAGTGTAATTTCAGGATATACAAAACCATTCTATCACGGTGTTGAAAATATGACACAAGACCTTGAAGGCTATATCTATTGGAAAGAAATCAGAATTGAGCATTATAGTTTTGACGAATATGAAGAAGCTGATATTGCAATTAAAAAACTGGAAAGTGAATGTAAAACAATAGAATCAAAAGGACTTGAAGTAACAAGCCTAAGATTATCTGCATTGTGGAGTAAATAGATAATTGACACAAATGAAAAACGTAAAAGGCGATCATTTATGTCCGATCTGTAAACTGGGAAAAGAATACAACACAACTACCTGTAATAGTATTATGACACATGGTTCAAAATGGAATGTATAGATGAATAAAAATCCTCATGTAGCATATAGTCAATATATAGAATTATTAAAAATGATACCAATACAGGATCTTGAATTAGCATTAATAACACAACAAGAAAAACAAGCTAAAGCAGAATATCAAATTCAATTTTTATCTGAAGAACTTGAAAGAAGGGATTTAAAATGAAAAACAGTCTAAGAGATTTAGAATTAATTGATTTAGATAAATTCTATTCTGAAATCAACAAAGTGTTTAGTCCTGATGAAGCGAATAAAATCGCTAAAGTAATTCATAGTTGTTATGAAAATTGAATTTCCACGAAGTAGTTGAGATGTGGACAAATAAAACAAAAGATGAAATTTGTTATAATTGTTCATTCAGTTTTAAAAACGGCTTATGCCCATGCAGAATTACTCACATAAATCAACATTGTGAAAATTATTGGAAAACAGGGAATTTTGAAATTTGAGTCAAATTCCAAAAGAAAGTCTAAGAGATTGGATAGTTGAAGATCTTCAGAATGTTTTTAGCAAATTTTTTGATGATAGATATTCAATATTTGATGATTTAGAAATATTGGATCATATCGCAGATAATATTAAATCATTATTAAAAAAACGAAGTTGACAGGAATTTCAGTTAATTCTGGATTCCCAACATTCAAAAAAAATGGAAAATTTTAGGAGATAAAAAATTATGCCTGAAACGATTGAAAAAATAGTCTTACAAAAGACTACTAATACAAAACTCATCAAGTTTGGCGTATTTCGTTCTGAAAATGGAATTGAAATTATTGCAGAATCAAAACCATTTGAAAATTTCTTTAAACGAAATAAACTAAACACAGATGAAGTAAAGTGGGAAGGAACACAACCATATAATTATCCAAATGGTCTTGACGACAATACTGTCGCACTATTACATTATTGGAAAAAAGGTTTGTTTACTGACCGAGAACATACCAAACCAAATCTCTCATTTTTAAGAGCAAAGGGATTAGGAACTGGAAAAACATTTGTTATTACAGATTCGATTTATTCTAAAACTGAAATTGCAAGATTCACAAAAAATGCAAGAGAAGAAATCAAAAAATTCTTCGATCAGTTTATGAAACCTGTTAATGTTTCAGTAGAAATCGTTTTTACGATTAATGACGATACGGAGTAAAATTTGTCACAGCATAAATTATTGTTAGGACATCTTTCACAAAGCAAAACTCCTGTATCACTAGACAATATAATGGAGTTTGTTGAAACTTGGGAAGCAATAATACCAAGATCAACAATTCGTGCAAGACTAGCTGAATTAAGATTAAAGGATCAGATTTTTCAAAATCCAGATAGTCATTTATTTTCAATTAAAACAAGAGAACAATTAGAAACACAATTTGCAGGAAGCATACAATGTGTAAATCTAGTTGGGATAGAATTAGAAGGCGGTTGGGATAATAGACCGCATAATTTTCATGGCGATCCTTCTGTAAGTTGCTCAGGAGCTATTGTTGGAGAAACAATTAGTGATCCAATGAAATTATCAGAAGCAATAGCATGGACAACTAAAAACTATCCAGATTACTCAAATCGAAGCTGTGGAATTCACGTTCATCTTAGTTTCTCAAATAGACTTGCATATATGCAAATGCTAGACAAGAAATTTTATGAACAAGTATTTTTACCACAAGCAGAAATTTGGGGCAAAAATAATAAAGTTAGAGAAGGTTCTGCATTTTGGGATCGATTAAGTGGAAATAATAGATTTTGCTTAAAAGGTTTTGAAGGCGAGAAACAAGCAAAACTTAGTTCAAAAAATGGAATAAGATATAGACATCTAAACTATTGTTGGAATCTTCACAATACGTTAGAGTGTAGATTATTCCCATGCTTTCAAGCTAAAGAAAAGGGAGTTCCGAAATTAGCTCATAACGCAATTAAGTTCTTTTATCATCTTGCAAATAATTATTTGAAGGCACAAAAAGCTGAACCAAGAGTGGTTGAAGAAATCACAGTTGATGTTCAAGACGAATCACAGGAAACTAAGATATGTGTGTAATAATTAATTGTGTAAATGAATTCCCAAGTTTAGCAACATTAGAAAGTGCAGAACAAATGAATCCGCATGGAGCTGGTGTAGCTTGGGTAGAAAATGGTAAAGTAAAATACAAAAAAGGAATTGATTTAGATGCTAAGAAAATTTTTGAAATGACAAAGACATTACCGCTTCCAGCGATAATACATTTCAGAATTGCAAGTATAGGAAAAATAATTCCTGAATTGTGCCACCCATTTCCAATTAACGAAAATGCCGATCTAACACTAGAAGGAATTTCAGATTCAGTTCTGTTTCATAATGGAACTTGGTCAGATTGGAAAAAAGCCATTGAAGATTCAATAAGTAAAAAGCAAATACCATTTTCACTTGCTAACCAAGAATGGTCAGATTCAAGAAGTATGGCTTGGTTAGCTGATAAATTTGGAGTAGATATTTTGAAAAGAATTCCATTAGGAAATAAAATTTCTGTATTAACTCCAAAAGGAATTATAACATTTGGGAAATTTGTTAGTGTAGGTAAATTTTCATGCAGTAATGATTACTTTACGCCAGCTACATGGGATCTTGAAAATGTAAATTATTACCCACACAATAGAGTTCCAGTAAAATCAAAATCAAAATTAAATTCAAAGCAGAAAAAGAAATTAAAAAAGAGATACGAAAAATCAATTCAGCAACAAATTGATAAAGATGAATCATACACGATTTCAAACGAAGATGATGATTACAACAAAGCCAAAGAAGAACTGTATGATGATATGAGCATAGTTGCAAAACAGTATTTCGATAAGAATATCGATAATGGAAATAGGAGATAAAAAATTATGACAAAACAAACATTAGCATACAATTTATTAAATGATGGATTAGTTACTCGAGTAGATACTGATAACTTTCTTGTAGGAGAAAAACAGTATAAAGTAAGACGAGAAAACAACGACAAATATTTTTACGAATTCTTTTGCAGTTGTCCTGCATGGAAATTCGATAAAGACCATGATTGCAAACATTGTATTGCAGTAAGATTATTTGAAAAACAAGGAAATTAAAATGTCAAAACAATTATTAAAATTTAATATTACAAAATATCTTCTTGATGCAAATCAAGATAGCTGTCCTTTAATCGAATTAGAGGTATGTTGTAATATGACAACACACGAAGAAATCAGAAGATTTCCTTCAAAATATGAGAGATTAAGTTGCAGGAAAATTTTGCAATTCGTTGGAGATGATCCTAATAGATTAATCATTTACCCATTAGACAATCAAAAAATGAAACTAAATATAGTGATCTATAAGTTACTTGATCAAGGTTGGGGTTTAGCAAGGATTGGAAACTTTTTAAATAGTTACCACGAAGAAAAGAAACAAAATGACTAAAGTTAAAAGAAAAAATCTAAGAGAAGAAGCATTTGAGGAATTAAATGCAATTCAATTAGATTGGTATATTAAAAATTATTAAAAATTGAGCCATTACATTATAGCAAAAGGAAATATTGAATTCCCATTGAAAATTGAAAAGCACATTATAGGATTAATTTTTACAGAAATGAACAATGACGATTCATTTTATCAATTAGATCGTTCAAGCGGAAACAGATTTGAAAGAATTGATTTTGAAATGGGCGGAACAAATGGAATTGATTATGATCCATTAGATAAAATCAAAGATAGATGTATTGAACTTGGTTGCAAAGAAGATTTAGAAATTACAACTTCTGAATATGTCGAATCTCAAGGAGAAGGTTATCACTTTGAAAATATCGTGGATTGGTTACGAGAAAAATAATGTATTTTAACACATTATGTTTAACAATAATCTCAATGATAATTGGCGGATCTGCAAAGGTCTATGCTATGGGATTAATATTTCAGTAGGCATGAAATGTTTAAATAAATTATCAATAAATAAAAAAATGGAATTACTAGGAGGTAATTGAATATGAAAGCGTATAGAAATGTAGAAATAATTTCTGGCAAAAATGCAATACCTGTAAAGGTTTGTGGTATGACAGAAAAAGAACAAAGTATTTTCAGCAATACTTGTCCTCATTGTGAGGGTTCAGTAGGATATGAAAACAAATGTCAAGGCGAATGTGGAAAAATTATCCCTTATGCAGAAATAGCTAAAGGATATACCACAATGAAAGATGGCGTAGAACAAAAAATTCTGTTCAAAAAAGAACAGATTGACCAACTAAAATCACTCGAACAACAAATCAAAGTGATCGGTTCAATGCCATACGATCAAATTGACATCAGAACAATAGGAGAAGGTTACTACATCTTACCTAGAAAGTTAGAACCAAAAAAGAAAAACTCTCCAGATTCAAAACAACCTTATTGTGCATTAGTAAAAGGTTTAGAACAAACTGGAAAAGTTCTTCAAATCAAATACACACTTTCAGGAAAAGAAAAACTAGGAATCTTAACCGCACAAAACGGTTTAATCATTCTCAAGAATGTTGTCTATGATGAACAACTAAGAGAATGTGACGAAGAACCAACTGTAACATTAAAACCAGCAGAAATAAAGTCGGCAAAAAACTTCATTGACGCACTAAAACAAACTGATCTCACAAAAGTAGAGAACGAGTATTCAACTGCGATTGAAGAATTGCTAGCTGGAAAAGTTCCAGAAATTGTTACTGCAAGACAATCAGCAGGAATGGATTTCTTCGAGTAACTAAAAATTGGTTAAAGTAGCAAAGCCTGAAAAAGATGGCAAGATACAAACCAATGAAGTTGATAAGTTACTTGGAAAAAAGTTCGCTGATTATATTGCAGAACCAAAACTAGATGGCGAAAGATGTCTAGTTCAAAAAGAAAACGATAAGATCACACTAGTTCGAGAAAACGGTAATGTGAAAAACTCACACTATCCAGAACTAGTGGATTTTTTTTCTAACCTAAACTTACCAAATAAAACAATCATAGATGGTGAAGTTGTTGTTTTGAAAAATGATTTTCATGCAAACTTTAACCAACTTTTGAATAGACAAACAACTGGATCATTAAGACAGAAACTTCTCTTACAGCAACTACCTGTTACATTCATGGGTTTTGATATTCTCAAGTATGATGGGGAAGATTTGACAAGAGAATCTTTTGAATACAGGCGATCTATTCTTGAAAAAACAGGAGCTAGAGTAATGCCTCAATTCAATCCAAAGGAAATACACCCATTAATTGACAAATATGAAATGGAAGGCGTAGTAGTAAAACTGAAAACTGCAAAATATTATGACGATAAGGCACAGATAAAACTGAAGGCTTGGGAAGAAGATGATTTCAAAGTCACAGGATTCGATACATCTGAAAGTAGATTGATCTCGGCATTACATATTGAAACATTTGATGGCGTTGATGCAGGTAAAGTAAACTATACTGGCTATTCAGATACAGAAGAATGGGCTAAAAAAGTTGTAGGAATGATAGCGGTAGTTCGTTATTTGAAATACACAGATAACACAGGTAACAAAAAGAAATTCCCTGTGTTAAAGGAATTACGGGAGAAAAAATAATGGAAGATGAATCTCAAGATGAATCTCAACAAAGAGGTAGAGGAATTTGTCGATCTTGTAAAGAGATGAAGAATGATGTCCTTGCAGATAATGGATATTGTTCTGATTGCGACTAATGACTGAACAAGTAAATCAAGAAGAATACTTACAGAAATGTTTGCGTGACTATTTGAATGACGACTTTGTAGTAGAAGAATCTTTGTTCCTATTCAGTTATCTAATCAAGAATGGGATCGCAAATACTTTAACGAAAAAAATTAGAGATACTGCACAACATCTTATCAATGTTGATTGGATTAATGCAGATGGTAAAGTGTTGATTGGAATAGAAGAAGCAAGACAACAAACAGCAACAGCACAAGACGAAATAGATAGAGAAAATGAAACCAGCTTGTGAATATGAATTTGATCTTGAAGTTGAAATTATGAATACGAAAGTCAAATGTTCTTTATGTGACATGGAATTTATCAAAAACGATCCTTTGATAGAACAAAGGAAAAAAAGACATGAAGAAAAACACACAAGGGGCTGGAATTATAAAGGCAGGGAAAACGGTGGCGGTAACAATACCATTGGATCTGTCCATTGGATTACAATAGGAGAATAAAATTGAACGATAAAGAATTATCACAAATTAGTTATCACGAAGATAACACAATACCAAAAAATAACATATCAATAATACCAAAAATACGCAAGAAAAAATTGCAAGACATAACTGGATTGATGGCATACACTCCAGAACATGATAAAATTATGAACACACAATTAGAAGTTGTAAAGAATGTTTATTGTGGGAAAAGCAGAACACCTTACTCACATGGTTCTGGATCTATTAAAGCAGAAGGCGGATTTATGGACTATGGAATTTGGGAAGGATTTATTTTTTCAGTAGCAGTTCCAAAAGAAATTGGATTGAAAGGTTATGAATCCCCAGATCACGAAGGCTATGTCCACCCAATAAGAAATGATAAAATTAGAAAACTTGCAGTAGAAGCTTCTGGAGATGAAGCAGAATCAATAATGGTTGAAGGAATGTTTACAACAGTTGTAGATAGTCCTCGCCACAAAGATAATTGTAGATTTGGATTTAAGAATCAAGAAGATGCAGAAAAATTCATTGGATTAATAGAGGAGAATAAAAAATGAGCATTAGTATATACAGAGATAGTAAATGTCACGATAAAAATTGTGAAGAATGTCAAGGAACAGGATTCTTTTACATTACAGATGAAGATTTTTTCAAATGCGAAGAATGTTTTGGAACAGGCTTTGTAACAAATGAGTAAAATCATTAGAAAATTTCCTGACGAATTAACTTTCGATCAGTTTGACGACATGAGTTGGGAATCAAAACAGTTTGGTTTAGACGATGATCGTTCACTTACCGATATTGTTGAAGATGTAATTGCATACGCATTGGATAACAAAGGTCAAATCTACACACAGGTAGATGGCAAAACAGATAGAGTTTATTCCAAAGGACTAAGATGGATTAATCGCACAGGACTTTACGAAGTCGTTACAGGCGAGGATTTTGAGATAGATAATAATTGATCGAAGCGATTAAAGAGATAGAAAGTTATCTCAATACATTAAAGGAAGATCAAAAGCAACGTGAAATAAAAGTTGCCAACTTCAAGAGATTCATTCAAGCAGATGATCCAGAAGGTTTGGTATCAGTAGGAAAAACACTCATACAACTAAAGCAAGAATTTCAAATGGTTAGAGAGTTCATCTTTAATATTGAAAACGCTTTGATACCAATAAGGAGAATTAATAATTGATTCTCAATACAATCAAAAATTTACTTGTTGGAAATAAGATCACAATGAATGGAGAATCGTTTGAAGTTTTAGACGATTGTTGTGGTCATGGAAATGAAAATGTAATTTGTTGTTCTCATACTTTACGAGGAAACAATTACGTTGAAACAGATCCAACAAACACATTCAGTTGTGGTTCATGCAAAGGGAAAAAATTATTCCCAGTTTGCAAACAATGTTTCATAGAGTATAGAGGCGTATAGAAATGATAAGCGAACCTACAAGATTAAGTAAAATCGATCTTGAACAGATTACTTACCACGAAGATAATGTCATACCAAAAGACATCAAGAAAACACGCAAGTCGAAAAAATCGGCTAAGTCGAAAAACGATGAACAAGCCAGCATAATAGAAGAACATTTTGCAAGACGAATGGAAGCAAGAACACGAACACCAAGTTTACAAGTTAATGATCTATCAGATGAATCATCTTGTCAAAATCCTGATTGCACAGCACTAGCTTTTGGAGGTCTTCATGGAAATGGACTTTGTAGTGATTGTTATCAAGCAACAATAATGACAAGAAGAACACCGAGTAGAAGATAATGACTAAAAAGATGAATAGAAAACTAATACTTCCGCAAGAACTAACTGCACAACAATTTTTCGATTTCTCTTGGGAAGATCACAAGAACTGGATTCTCAAAGTTAAGAAACCAAAATTCCCGTTCTTCATACACCTTTACAAAAAGGCTGGACAATCAAAAGAAATTGGATCAGCAGTAATTAACGTTGCAGTAGTAATAGATACCAATGGTCGTTCTCCACTTGATTCTGCCAGAGGAATCATAGAAAAGTTCGATCCAGATTACTACTTAGTGTTAGCAGAAGGTTGGGCAAAGTTTCATGACGTTAAGAAAAATACTGAAACACATGATAAATTTCTGGAAAATTACAAGTATGGCGACATACAAAAATTGAAAGAGAAGGTTGAGGTAATGCAAGTAACTGGAAAAAGCAAAGATGGAAAACACGAATACCAAAAGACTATGAGAATAGTTAGAAACGAATCAGATGAAATCATTGACTTTGTTGATCTAAGAAAAGTATTTGGTGAATCACTCAAGGGCAAGACGAATAAATTACCATGAAGAAATGTGACGGTTGCGAAGGCAGAGGATATTTCCATATTGCAGGAACAAAAAGAAATTGTAATGCGATTTGTGGAAAATGCAAAGGCACAGGAAAGATCAAGGTCTTTAGAAATTGACTCCACCTAAATTAACAGCGTTCGGAAATAGAGTTACAATAAAAAGTGAATTAGATATGATAATTCAACTTCTAAGTATCTCACATAGAAATTATATTACAATTGACGAGTTATTAGAACTTCGTCATAAATGGAAAATTGAGGATAAAAAATTATGAAATATAAATACACAGTAGAATTTGAATCAGAACATGATTTGCTCGCTGAAGGAGATGGTAATTATGATCCAATAGATATCATTGAACCTAGTGTGCAAGTAGTAACTGCTGACAAAAATGGTGTTGGTAGTTGGTGGTATGGCACACCAAATTATGCAATAGAATGGAAAATTATTAAGAAAGAGGAGATAAAAAATTGATTACATCGATCAAGGGTTATGAATTTGGTAGATTACTAGGACTAATAGAGCAAGTTAGACTTCATTCAGAAAACTTGGAGTTAATTAATGACTTTGTTATGAAACTAGAACCAAAGATAATGTGTACTTCTATTGAAGATGATCTCCCAATTCAAACAGGAGATGCTTGTAGCTTCATAAAATTACTACAAGATGCAGTAAGCAGATTAGATGATTTCACGAAAGAGTTGGAGAAAGAAAATTGAAGTTTGAATTAGAAATACATTACAGCGAAACAAGAACCAAGAAAGGTTTCGTTGAGATAGAAGCAGAAAATGAAACAGAAGCAGAACAAAAATTTTTCGATACTGATCCCGATGTTGATTATGAAGATACAACAGATGAACGAGGCGGAGGAACAGATATCGAAGTGTACCATGTAAGGAGTATGGAAAAATGAAAAAATTAGACGAGAATCGAATACCAAACATTGACAAAGTAAAGATCATTGAAGATGGTAGAGGATTACGAATTGAGTTTGGTAATAATACTCACTTTGTTGATAAACGAGATTTGTTTAACTTACCGTCATGGAATGATAGGATAGACAATAGAAATAAAACATTAAGGAAACTTGATGAAGGAACTAGGAGAATAAAAAAATGAAAGAAGATGAATCAATGACACAATTAGAAAGCCAATTTGAATACATCTTAGATTTATTCAGGCAATACAAAGATGAAAACGAACCCGAATTAAAAAACGAAATAAATGGTTTTAGAATCATCTTGTCAAAAATTGGGGATAAATAAATTGAAATCTTGGATTAATCAAAAAGAATCATGGGAATTAATTAATTACCATATTCAACAGGCAAAAAAAATGAGAGAAGAAAATTGGTAGTATCAATTTGGTCACATAATGGAAATGATTATGTGATAACATCACAAAAGAAAAATGAAACTTTTGAACAAGTTAGTAAAAGACATCATAAAAAAATGATGAAAGGAAAAGGAGAATAAAAAAATGAAAGAAGATTATTATGTTACAGTCGGAATCAACCATCACGACAATAAATTTGATGGAAATATTCAAAGATTCTTTTTGAATGGACTTAACGATTCTCAATCACAGATGCTATGGGCATTATTGAGAGGATTACAAAAGGTAAATAAAAAATGAATGACGAAATTATTAGAACAACAGTTCTTTCAATAGGAGAGAACAAAGGATCACCAAGAATTTGGCAGGAAGGAAAATTTCTAGCCAAAGCAGAATTCAATCAAGGCGATCCAATTAGAATTACATACATGGAGGATAGAATCCTCATTACAAAGGATGCAGATGGCGACCACATAGTTTCAAAAAAGAAAAACGTTCCTCTCATAGACATCAACAACCAAAAAATTAAAGAGGTTTTTGATCTCACTAGACAAGTTCAAGTGGTAGTCAAGATTGCACAGATTGAAATCAGAAGAACTTATCGTAATTGGAAAATTTCGACTCGGAAGAAAGACGGTTCTTCAGCACACTTGTTTTCAGGCGGAGGTCTATTAGATTATTCAGCAAAATTAGCTGGCTTCTCTACAAAGTGGGCAGTTGAAATAAACGATAAATATGCAGATGTTTGGCAAGCTAATCACAAAGGAACAATGCACAACTGTCCAATATCAGAATTGGATTTAGATCTTTTAGAACAAGTTGAGTTACTGACAGCAGGTGTTCCATGCGAACCATTCTCAATAGCACGACAGAACCAACAGGACTTAGCATTTCACAAAAACGCTAACCTTAGTATGTTCTTACTAATGGTCATTGAGAAAATCAATCCAAGAACAATCATCTTGGAGGAAGTTCCGCAGTATTCAAAGTCGGAGATCGGCATGGCAACTATTGAAACTATCAAACAGATGGGTTACAATGTAGAATGTAAAATTCTCAAGGGAACGGACTTTGGAGAATTGATGGTTCGGAAACGAGTAGCAATTGTTTGCACTACGCCCCCTGATACACCAAACTTTCCAGAGGAAAATCCGATCTCACGCACAATGGATGAAGTTCTATTGGCGACAGAGGATTCCAGATGCAATTGGTTTGCAATAACAGATAAACAATGGTTAAAGAATCATTGGGAACAACAAAAAGCTAAGGGAAATAATTTCCATAGTCAAATAATTACAAGGGATTCAACCTATGTTTCAGCAATTACAAGACGATACTTTGCTCAACAAGGATCAAATCCAATAGTAGCACACCCAACTAAACAAGAGGTTTACCGATGGCTAGAACCTATCGAAGTAAAACGGTTAATGGGTTTGCCAGATGAGTACGACTTGGGAGAAACTAAAACACTTGCAGGAGAAGTGCTAGGTCAAGGCGTACTAGTGGAAGTATTCCGAAAGGTAATACAGGAGAATAAAAATTGAAAAGAATAGTAGAATATAGAAACGAAACAATCGTAGAAGAAAGCAAAGTTTGTGAAGGCTGTGGCATTGATTACTATGGCTGTACTGAACATTGTGGAAAATGCACGACAAAGGATCACGAAGGAGAATAAAAATGAAAATATATGATGAAATCGATCTTGAAAATCATTACGATTTGTTAATCGAGGAGTTAGTAAATTGACACAAGAAATAGATGTAAAACTTCTAAACAAGAATAGAAAAATAATTAGTAAGAGAATAGATTTTCTCAACAAAGATATTAGAAAATTAATCAGTAACGCAGAAAGTTACATTAAGACTCTCGATCCAAAAACAGAATTAATTTTTGAAGATGTAACTGTAAGAGAGTGGAGATGTGAACAATGCGGTTCAACAGAAATCCATGACGTTAGTATGGATTCTGATTCAGAAGATAATGCAACGGATTGCGGTTTTGAATGTGAAAAAGGTCATTTCAATTTCGTAAGAACGGAAAGATACTGATGGTGTTATTAATAGAATGTAGAATCTGTAACCAATTAAAAACAGATTGTTTAGATGGAATTTGTGAAAACTGTTTAGATAAACATAAACCATACAAACAACTAATTGATTCAGCTAACAAGGTTCAGGATTACATTATTAATTCTGAAATGGGAGGACAATTAGACAGGACTGATCCATTTTATAGAACTTGGAACGGATTAGAGGAATTAAAAATAAAGTTCGAGGAAGAAGGAGAATAAAAAAATGAGTAATAAATTAAAAGAACTATCACAGTTCAGATTTAAAATAGAGCAACCAGCTTTAGAGCAGATTCTAAAGAGTATAGATTGCTTTGCAGAAGAAGTAACAATCAAACTCGACAAAAATGGTTTGAAATTTGAAACAATGGATGCAAGTCATGTAGCATTAATTTCAGGCGAACTTCCAAACTCACTGTTTGAAATTTATGAAGTCGATAAAGATGTTAAGTTTGGCATAGTAGTCGATGAGATTCTAAACATTGTAAAGGACTTTGATAGAACCGAAACAATCGAGATCAAATTGCTACCTAATGCAACAAGTATTCAACTATCAAGAAAGGAAGTAAAATACAAAGTACGAATACTTGAACGATCTGATACTGAAATTCCAACTCCCAAACTAACTTTCAATGCTACAATTAGTCTTGATAGTGAAACAGGAGTTAGTCAGTTCACAAAGTATCTCAAAAAGATTCTAACTGTAAGTCCTTACATTACTATCAACACAACAAGACAAAAGGGATTCTTTAGAGGATCTGGAGATATTGGCGAAGTAACAATCGACTTTGAACAAGGAATGGATTGGCTTGATAAAGTAAATTCAAAAACAAAAAAGGCAGAATCAACTTACTCACTTGAATACTTACAACCATACTTCAAAACAATTTCAAAGTTGAAAACCAGGTTTGACTATGATACAAAAATGCCGATAAGAATTCAAAGTGAAATTTCAAAGGTTGGAAGGCTAGACTTTTACTTAGCCCCGAGAGTAGAAAATTGACAAATGCAGAAGTATTAATTCAATGCCTACTAGATAACAAGTTGGTTACGACAAGATTTGACAAATTCCTTAACCAACAAATGATAGAAATTACTCCATTAGGAATTGAAATCCATTCAGTTCTTAACAAGTTGAAAACGACTTCAAAAGAATCAGAAGAAACTAATCAATATGCAGGAGAAAAATTAGAGGAGGAGGAAACCTGATGCCACTGTATAGAACTTACAAAAGAGAAATAATTGTTAAGGACATGAAAGAATTTAGAGAGATAGAAAGAATGTTAGACGAAGTAATTTCTAATATTCCTGAATTGGAGGATGAAATTGAAACCTAAAACATACACAACACTATGCTCACAATTTTTTGATAACGTAACAAACATGGACAACGATCTCGAACATGATCAATACGAAGAAATGAGTGCAGAAAATGACATGATAGAACAGTTTATGATTTTAGAAGGAAGGAAAAAATCATTTACTAATTGGCAACAGCGATGCTATGTGGAAGTTCAAGCAAGAGCAGATGGGATATGAACCAATTTCCAAAATTTAGGCGATCTCATTCGGTTGGTCTAGCGGTGGACTCGGAATGAAAAGAGGATTTACAATCGAAAAGATTATGCTTGTTCCTCATGGTTCAGGACATAACGATACGATTGTAGTGGTGGAACGTAAGTTCCAAAAAGGAGAAAATAAAAATGAAATTTGAAATAGAGTTTATCAAATCTCACTTGGAAGCAACTAGTGGAACAGTTGAGATAGAAGCAGAAAATGAAACTGATGCAAGAGATTTGTTTTCAGGTGGAGATTACAAAGATGAAACAGTAGTTTGGGAAAGAACAAAACAGTTTGACTATTCTACACAGATCGAGGACATTAAGGAGGTTGAAGATTGACTAAAACAATAAAATCAAAAGATATTGAGGATGAATTTACACAATATCAAGGAATGACTTGTAACAAATGTGGAGAAACAATATCAAACGACTTTGGCGATATGAAAAGTCACTTGGAATCACATGACATGGAGATCGAAGATTGAAACTTAGTTCTTATGAAATCAAACTAATCTTTAATGTTTTAAAAAACCCTGAACAATTTAAAGCGAAAGTTGGTATAAATGGTGAACCAACTAAATTTGGTTGGGGATTTGGAGATGCAACAGAACAAGAAACATTTGATCTTTTAATTGAGGAATTCAATAAGGAGATTGAAGATTGACTAATTTTCTTTCAGCAAAAAACATTCATCAAGGTTCAGAATTACTAGAAGGCCAAAACTTTGTAGTATTGATCTGTGATATTGATGATATAAAACAAAAAATAAAAGATAATGGCGACCAGCTAACCACAAAAGAAATCAAGGAGGTATATGACCTGGCAAAAAGAAAATTGGCAGATCTTCTCATGGAAGATTTTTGGTTTGGCTTAGATGCCCTTATCCGACAGGTAAAGGATGATTGACCGTTCAAAGAAACGAACAATCTGTTATATCCAATGCCAGTCAAAATAGTATAGTAGAACAAGTGGAATTACGGAGAGTAATATTATGTTCAAACTAATAATGATAGCAGTGGTTTTAGGTTTTCTATTATCGACAGCAACAGCTTTTAGCGAAGTAGAAACTTACCAAGATGCAATACCCGTCTTAGAAACAATAGGACAAAACTTGTATCAAACATTAACAACAAGCGTTGAATTCATTCAAGGTGTAATTGAGATTTGGAGTGTTGAAGGTTGACTAAAGAAAAACATGACCATAATTTTAAAGAATACGATGTTGAAGGAAAAAGAAAATATGAGATTTATGGTATTTGTAAATGTGGACAAACAATAAAGGCGGAGATTTGAATTGGCACAAATGACTACACAAATGACTAATAATAAGCAACAACTAGAACAAATAATGGACTCGGAGATAGAGAACGTTAAACAGATCGTATCAAAGATTTTTGATTCTGCTGCGATACGAGATTGGCAAATCGTACAACATGGTAGACAGTTTAAAATTTTTATAACATCTGACTATCACTTACCACGAATTTGTCTAACAGAATTAGAATCAAATGGATATCCTGTTCAAACAATTCATTGTGAACAGAATGTCTTGGAAATTACCATAGGAGGTAAAATAAAATGAAAGTAGAAGCAATACTAAAAAACACGGATGCAAAAACACTATTCGAGTTATTCAAGAAATACACAGATCAACTTGTTAAGAATACAGAGAGTCTAGGTATCTTTGCAATAGATGAACAAGTAAGCAAAAATGTATTTGAAAATAGCGACATTAGATTAGTGATAAAGCAACTAAAGGAGAAAAGAAAATGATAGGAAAAATATGGCAGAAGCTAAAGGACTTGTATGGTTGGGATCAAAGTCAAGCTTTCTATTGGAAAGACAAGAGAGCATATTACAAAGCCTTAGCAAATGGTTGGAAAAGAAAAATGGGCGAAGCAAAAAATCAAGCACAATTCAATCAAGCAAAATTCAGGTATGAAGATTATGAATCTCTATACATGAAAGCTGACTTTAACGTCAAACACTACGATACAGATGAAGTAGAACCTGGTTGGAGAAATTAGAATTGGAAAAGAAAACACTAGGGAAAGATAATGATGGCAACGATATTGACATTTTAATTCCAAATGACAAGGAAGAAAAAGGTATGCCAAATATTTTCGATGCTAGGGATAAAGAAAATCAAAAAGAACCGCCCAAAATTGGAGTCGAAATAGAAACGGTTGATGGAAAACTAATTACAAAATATGTTTGTATTCCATGTGGATTCAAAGATGCAGATATGAAAAAATACAAAGCTCATAGATGCAAATCACATACAGAGGATGATAAAGATTGAAAAACATTCTACTAGGTCATACTGAATTTGGTCAAGAGATTGAATTGAATACTGACAAGTTCTTGAAACAAAGACTTCTCCTTCAAGGAATTTCAGGTTCTTGGAAAACAGAAACAATCAAGACAATCATCAAAGGACTAAAGGAAGTAACTCGATCTGATGAATCACCAAACGGTATTCAACAGATAATTTTCGATTGGGAAGGAGAGTATCACCCATTAAGAAAATCATTTCCATACATACTACTTGGAGATGAAGGAGAGTTCCCAGTTGATGTAGAGATGGCAGAAGCTATGGCAATCGAAATTAGAAAGACTAGAGCTTCTGTAATAATTGATCTTTCATCATTCAAAGACCATGAAGAACGACAAGAATATGTTGGAATATTTATCAATGCAATATTAGATGTTCCAAAAGACTATTGGAAACCATGCACAGTGGTAATTGATGAAGCACACAACCTTTGTAATCAAAGAGATTCAAGATCACTATCTAAGAAACCAATAATACGACTTTGTGAAACAGGAAGGAAAAGATCAATCTCTACAATACTTGGAACACAACGACTTGCAGCACTTGACAAAAACGCTTCTGCACAGATGGTCAACAGATTGATCGGTTGGACAGTTGAAGTTCCTGACAGGGATGCAGCAGCACGACTTCTTGGCGGTGGAATAGAAATCTCAAACGCAATCAAAGACTTTAAGGGCGGAGAATACTTTGCATTTGGATCTGCATTATCAGAAAGAGATGTACAAAAGTTCAATGTAGTTAAACAAGAAAACTTTGAAAAAATTGACTTACTGCAAGTGCCACCATTGAATAATTATGGTCAGCAAATATTTGCAAAGATTTCAGATTCATTGAACATGAGTAGTGGAAACATGAGTAGTGGATTTAAAGTAAATCCAAATGAAAAAGAAACAAACTATTTTAATCCAGATGAAGTTGCGAAACTAATTAAGAACATGGATAAACCTGATTATACCCAATTGCATGATGATACCCAATTGCATGATACAGTAAGTGATTCTTTAGCCGATAAAGGTAGAGTTACTTTAACACAATCAGAACTACGAAAGGTAAAACTGGAATCATGGAATCAAGCATTTGAGTATATCCTACAAGCTTCAGCAGTAAGAAAAGGGATCTTTAGAAGAAAAATTGATGTTCTCGATATCATCAAAGTCAAAACAAAACGTAACGAGGACAAATACATTATCAAAGATTATCAAGAAATCTGTAAGAAGTGTAATACCATGTTAGAAGCAAACGAGAAAACTGTTTGCAATAGATGTATTGCAGATTATACAGAGAGAAGAAATTGAAATGTAAAAATTGTCAAGGCAACGGATTCACAGTTGATGATGGTTACATGATGAAGTATGGAATCAAAGATTACGGAGAACATGAATGTGATGTATGTAATGGATCTGGAGAAATAGAAGATTGAACCTTACAGGTCAAGGGGCATTACCGCAAAAATGTCCAAAGTGCAACAAGGCAGATTTGGAATGGGGCGAAAAGATTTTCGATGAATCTATGTCGCAACAATCAAGTTGTCCAAACTGTAAAGCAGAATTTGTAGAAAACCATAAGGTAGATTATTGGGAGGAATGTTAATTGACTAAACGACTAGAGTATGATCAGTTGTTTATTGCCTTAGCGAATTCTTCAGTAAGAAATATGCTAAAACAGATGGGAGATCCAGATGATAAAAGTCCAGATAGAATATGTACTCACGGACAAATGTTAGCTGAATTTGTTTATCAAAGTTCAGATGGTTCAGAAGCAAACAAACTAAAAAAATCAGGATTGTTTTCACATCATCTACGAAGGCTAGTCAATTTAAAATTGGTAATCAAGGATAACGAAACAGGGTTCTATTGGATTACTTTTGCAGGAAAACTAGCTTTGAAGGCTGCAAAAATTTTAGAACAAGCATTAGATGAAAAAACACTTAATGATGTGAACAAGCAAGGCAGATTGGTATTCAAGATAGAAAGAAATGACAATGACTGAAATATCTAAACAACATGATCTAGCAATCAAGAAAACACAGTGGGCTTTACAAGAAGCATACAAAATTGCTGTTCATAATGCAGGAATAACTGATTGGTCAAAGGAAGAAAAAAGAACCTTAAGAAAAAGACAGATAGAGATTGATCAGATCAAAATAGCTAGAATACTTCTGCGAGAACTAAACATAGAATCGAGATTGAAAAATGAATGAAGAAGAAGAAATAGAAAATCATTTACTGTATATTTCCAAAAAAGAAGCAAAATCTATTCAACGATTTGAGATTGATATGTTGGGAAGATCAAAAGAAAGGTTTACGGACTTTGATGAACTACTCGAAACAAAGAGTTTGGAAAATAAAATTAAAAACAGAATTGACAGTCTTAGATAACATCAAAGTTAATTTTCTGCATATAGGATATGGAAAATCTCAAACTGGATTTAATGTAAATGATGATGTCGATTACAATCAGTTCGAGGTTACGATATCTTACAATGGTAAGAAAATAAAACACCCATACAATGTCGGAACAGTAAATCTCAAAGGAGTAATGAATGAAGTATTGGAAAATATGTTTAAGATTGATCTGATTGGAAGAATCATTATTGATTGTTATCCATTCAAATCAAAAGAAGAAGTAAAATCATGCTTGGTCAAAAAAGGATTTGATGAATCAGAAGAATATTATCAACAAGCCTTTGACGATGTAAAGGCACAATCAGAAAAATTCAGAACGTTGTTTAAAGAAACCGATCTGCATGAAATGAAAAATGAATTAAAAGACTGGCTTAGACTTCATCCAGAAGAAGCTAAGACCTATGGAAAATTGAGAGAGAACTTTGACAAGATGTTATGAATGTGAAAACTACAACCACGTTGATTGTAGAAATGGAATGATTGGTCGAGATGGCAGGGAACAGAAATGTATCTGTGCAACCTGTATTCTTAGATTCAAATCAAGGAGAATAAGAATTGGACAAAAGAGCTAATCCTAGAATTACAAATCAAAACCATGTTGAGATGAGATACCAAGACAACGAATCTATGCAAAGAGAGCTTAGAAACTTTGTCAAAAACAAGTTCTCTGTTTATCTGTTCTGTGGTCAGGAAGATTACTGCACTCTAAATGTTGATGCAGATCCACGTTCTAAAGCTAATTTAAAGATGGAAGGATTACAATTCCTTGAAGCTTTAGAAGATAATTCAATTGATGTTTTCATCTATGATCCGTTATTTGTTTTCATTGATGATGAATCAATGGATTCCGAGGGAAAAATAAGGGATGGATTCTATAATGCAAATGCAAAGGCGTGGGAAAACGCAATGAGAAAGTACGGATTGTCAGAGGAAATAATTACACAGGCAAAGAAATCTGCGTTATTTGGTCATAACATGGAGCTACAAAGAACGATCTACAAGAAAGTAAAACCAGGTGGCGTGGCAATATCAAAAAGAGGAATGGCAAACTGTAACACCATGTCAAAAATTCCTCAACTATACTATGTGTATGATTCAAGACCATCAGCACATATCATCAGATGGGATTGGAAAGAATCAGAGGAAGACGATAGCAATCTAAAAAGGAGAACTAAGATATGACTTCTAAAGAAGAATATTATAGAAAACACTTTGGCGGTGGACTCTATAAAATATTTTTAGAACAAATGAGCAAAGAAAAACTACGCCTGATTAATGAGGTAAAAACCAACGATAGACTAACAATCTATCAGGTGAAACTCTTTAAAAAAAGAGTTGATCTCATTACGGAGTTAATGGTAACGTACTCTATTAGAATTAAGAAAGATTCTCGTAGAGAAAAACAAATCAAAAATGTATTCGCCAAATATGGAATAGAGGAGAAGAAAAAATGAATCCATACGCACTAATCAAAATACAGAAAAAGGCAAACGCAGAAAAAACTTTACAGATAAAACAATTGAAGATCGAAGTAAACGCCTTGAAAAAGGAAGTAGTATGGCTGAAATCCTGCAAGGAGATAAGCACTTGAAATCTGTAATTTGTGATTGTGGAGAATCAAGATGTTTCCCTAAACTATACGCAAATTCAGTATCTCTTGAGTGTGCAAGTTGTGGAGAAATAATTAGAAACGCTGATCCAAGTATTGCAGAAGCAAGTATGTATATCTACAACCATAACAGAAAAGAAATCAAGGAATTTTTTGCAGATGATAAGGAGCTTTTGGTCTTTTGTTTAGAAATAAAGAACACCCAAGAGGAAGAAGAATACAAAAGAAAAATTGGAATGACAAGAGATGGAAACGTTGGCCAGTAGTGAAAAAGAGATAGGCACACTACTTGAAAATAATATAAACTGGATTGTTGTAATCCAAATGGAATTACAGGAGGTAATTTAAAAAATGGAAATTGATAGAGCAGAAATATTCAGAGTAATGAGTAAGTTCCAAAAGATGTTTGAACTTGATGATCCTAAAGGTGATCTTATGATTCTGAAATGGGTAGAAGATGGAATGTCATACGACATTATGAAGTTGTATGTTGAACCACCTGCAAACTGCCATCAATGTAGCAAGAATATAAAAGGAGAAGGAAGAATTGTTGCAAAACAAATTCAAGAAGGAATGTTGTTTTCATATCTTTGTCCTAAATGTATTAAGAGAAATCTCGATACACCAACAGCTTGTACTATTGAAAACGTAAATGGAAAGGTCGTATTCAAATGCCCTCACTGTTTATTGACAAGACCTTTCAGTGATGTTAAATTCTTCGCAACACACAACTGCGTGAATATAACAATGACAAGAGAGTTTGCAAGTTCAATAGGAGAGGATAAGAATTGAGTATTTCAGATTACAACTTCAAAGGACTTGAAGAATACCAATGCAAAGTTTGGTTGAGGTTACTGTTTGACTCGATGAAAGATATTGATAACAGAACAATCCGAAAAGAGATAATTGCCCATCCTCACGAATGTAATCATCCAACTTGTATGAAGGTGGCAGAAGTAATGAGAGGTATAATGAAATGAGTTTATTACAAATCCATGTAAAGAAGGAATATTATGATCTAATTCCTAGACCTTTAGAAACTGAACTCAATGCACTAAGGGAGTCATTGAGAGAAGATGGTCAGCTTGTTCCTATCGTTGTGAATAACAATGGAGTTATTCTTGATGGGCATACAAGATTTGGAATTTGCCAAGAACTAAAGATTGATCCCATCTATGAAACAAAATCTTTTGAAAACGAAAATGATGAGAGAAAATATGTAATCATAACAAACTTGTCAAGACGACATCTAAGCCTTGCTCAAAGAGCTTATCTTGTGTTTGCATGGTGGGAAAAAGAAATAAAGATTAGCAGAAAAGCTGGACAGATCAAAGGTGGTAAAGCTAGAAGGGGCGTAGGAAAATATGCAGGAAAAACAAATGGTAAACTACAAAAAACTCTTGGCAAAATGTTAGGAGCTACTCCACATACTGCATGGAGTTTGATGAAGATATTTCAAAAGGCAGATGAAGAAACAAAACAACGTTTGAGGGAAGGAGAAATAACTATCGCAACAGCGTATAACACCGTATATGGAACACCTGAAAAACTTAGAATCCGATATCCAGAACTATACAAAACCACTCTTAGAAACAAACATAAAATTTGTCTAAATTGTGGAGGAGAAACCAAATCTACTGAGGAAGAATGTCATGTTCACAGTATGATTTGTTGTACGAAATGTAGGTGGGGAAATTGAGCCAAAAACTAGAACTAGATTATTGTGATGAATACTATGATCTAGTTCCTAGACCAAACAAAGAAGAAATTAGATCAATTAAGAACTCAATTCTATCAGATGGACAGCTCTCACCAATATTTGTAAATCCAAAAGGAATAATCCTTGACGGACATACTAGATGGGAAATTTGTATGGAACTAAGAATCAAACCAATATACATTATAAAGAAATTCAAGACAAAGGAACAGGAAAAAAGATTTGTAATAATGTCAAATCTAGCAAGAAGAAATCTTACCTTGTTTCAGAAATGTGAATTGGCATGGGATATATTTTTGGTTGAAAAAGAAAAAGCAAAGGCAAGAACATACTGGAGGCAAAATTATGATCCAGGTCTTATCAAAAAGGGAGATACATTAGAAATGCCAGAGGACTTTAGTAAAAAAGGAACGGCTGCACAAATATTTGCAAAGTATTTAGGAACTGGAAAACATAGTATTTCAAAAGTAGAATGGTTATTGAAAAACAGTTCTGAAAAAACCTTACAAGAATTGCGTGATGGAACAATGGCAATTAATAGAGCATACGATTTTGAAAAAGGTTTATCGTACTTCAAAGCCTCCAATGGTCAAAAAGCAAGAGCAAGAAAAAAGAAAACACAGGAATACGAAAAAATATGTCCTGAATGTGAATGTGATACAGTTCTAGTAAAAGAGAGAAAGAAACCATGCCATGTTCACGACAAAGTTTGTTGTACTACTTGTAAGTGGGGATATTAAAATGGAAACTTGCATTTGTGATTGTGGTTGCAAAGATCCTCCTGCAAAAAGAGATTGGATGTGTAAGAACTGTTCTGGACAGATTCACTTGAAGGATAGAAAATAATGAAGTCTAAAAGAATGAAATCTAAATGGCAGCAATTTTTGGCTGGAGAAATTTCAATGCCATCTTGGGAAAAAAAAGCACAAAGAGAATACTATCAGAAGAACCGAGAGAAAATCAAACAACAAAAGCTCAAGTGGAGAGATGAGAACAGAGAGAAGATAAACAAAAAACAACGTATTAGGAATCAATCACCATCTGTTAAAGAATACAAAAAAAAATGGAAAAAAGACTTCTTAGATAAGAATGGAATTAGATATGAAACGAAGTATTACAACGAAAACAAAGATAAGATTAACGAAAGAAAAAGAGAATGGACAAAAATTCCTGCCAATAGAGAGCAATACAACAACTACAAGAAAGTAAACTTCCAGAGAAAGATTGCAATAAGAAAAAACTGCTTTAGTTCAGTTGCCATATTATGCGTGGATGCTATCGAATCAAATGAAAAGAGAATACCAATTACCAAAGAAGGATTAGAATTTCTAAGATCTGTTGTAGGCTTTGATCCTTACAAATGGCGACCATCAAAAGAGGAACGAAAAGCATACGATAAGAAAAAGGATAAAGCATATCTTAAAAAATATGGATTAAAATATCATGCTAAACGCTATCGAGATAAACAAAAGAGATTAGATCCTAATTACAAATGGTATGCTTGGAGAAAAACTCGAACAAACTTCAATAAATTAACAGAAGTTCCTTCATTCAAAAGAAAGAGGCGTGTATGAAACAATGACTAAGAATTATCACTACCAAACAAATCTTAACTTCGATAATCTTGCATATTTACAGGAACGAACAAAAGACACAGATTCAACATATTGTGGCTGTTCATGTCATGTCAACGGAGAGAAAAATGTTTTTTGTATGTCCTGTGGTTGTGATTATAGACAGCAAGAAGGACTACACATGATGAAAACATTATTTCCAAAAGAATTGAAGATCATAAAAGACATTCAAACAGGAATGGAGAATTTAAAATGATCTGTGCTAACTGTGGAAAATATATTGCTAGGCATAGTTTGAAAGATGCACAAATTTGTTTGGAATTCTGTTCACAAAAATTAGGTATGAAAGAAAAAAATTTGTGCAAATTCTGTAAGCATGAAATTGTAGATGGATTAATGATATTTGACAAACAAAAAAAACCAATTGCTCATTACTCATGCTTCCGTAAATCACATGGAATAAGAATGTAGAATTAAGGGAGTTAAGGAAAATGAAAAAATTTGATGATAGAGAAAAAAAACATGACCGAGATGTGAACAAGCTTTATCTTCATTACAGAAAATTTCTTTCAAAGGAAACCTGCCCAACCTGTAATATAGGACAACCACTAAAAGATATGTTAGAAGTAAGTTATGACAGAAAGAAAAAAAGAATTATTCATACAAAATGGATTCATAGTGAGGAAGAATGTTATCGTTGGCATCTTTCAGTTATTTTTGCATTAAGAAAAAGCAGAAGCAAGACAGGAAGAATAATGTCAGAAAAATCTATCGATAAAATACTAACATTTAGTTTGAGAAAACTTAGAAGAATAGATAGAAAATTTACGGAGAGGGGAGAATGACTATTTTCAAAGCCTCATACTTTGGTGTTAATCATTGGGATTCAATATCAATCGCAAAAAAAATCAAACAAACTTTCATTGAAAGAAAATTGACAGATAAAAAAAATATACCATTAGGGAAATCAAAACTATTGATATTTGGCATGAGTGACAAGGGAGAAACTGCATTTATTGTTGAAGGCTTTGACATTAAAAACAAGTTTGGAATAGTTATCACACTGCCTACAAACAAAAAAGAAATTCGTATTATTGGTGGTCTATTTACTGATAATGCTTCATTGGAAGCTAAATACAACAAGAGTTTTTCTAATCTAGCAGAAGCTTCCAGATATTTTGAAACAATATTGAGTGAATACGATGAGATGATTCTAAAATGATCCCAACAAAATGTTCAGTATGTGGTGGAGAACTCGAAGATGTTGGAGGAGGAGCTCTAATGTGCAAGGGTTGTCGAATGGGATTCAGGGATAATGGAAAACCACTTCCAAACATGGAACAAATTTTAGAAGATGGCATTAAAAAAATGAAAATGTTGAAGAGCTTATATCTAGTATTTCATGGCAAAGAACCAACAAACGAAATCCTTACAAATCTTTATTCATTCCATGAGCATAGAGTTGTTGGACACCCTGAAACAAAAGATGGATATTGTGAATTCTGTGAAAGGAATTGGGCAAAGCTTTCTGAATCTGAATTCTTTGAACAGTTGGGTTATAAGAAGTCAAGGTGGTTTAATGAAGATGGAACTACAAAGGCAGTGAAAACATTTGAAGAAAATAAAGAAGAAATGTTGAGGTAAAAGTAAATGGAACATTGTCAATTTTGCCAACAAGCTTTTGTAATGAAAAAATATCTTGCTGCACATATCACTAGAAAACACCCTACTGAAAAAGAGGCATAATGAAACAATCAAAAATTCTATACAAATGGGATGAACCAATACCACTGTTTGATGGATCTTATGCCAATGCAGTAGAGTGGTATAAGTTCTGGCAGAAATGTGAATTTGAATTAAGAAATGCAAGAATGTTAAATGATATTCCAAAAATATTCATCTATGAACAAATAGTTCCTCTTGTAAAAAGAGATGGTATAAGATGAAAGTTTCTCCTCATGTAGCTTTTAAGGGGGAATCAGTTCCGATTCATGTTCCGATTCATCTTCATGGCCCGATGGTATACACACATTCTAAACAAGTAGACAAGAAGATTTTATATTTCTACATGAATAAAATTTTTACAATCGTTCCATATGACATACCACCTTGCTGTCAGATATTTTATCATTCATGGTTAAATTTCAAAAAAGAGATTCCTGAATATGCTGAAAAAATGAATCGGCTATCTAAAAATGCTGGAATAATTTATTGTCCAGATTGTATTGCTAAAAAATTGGAGGCATAATGAAAGAACAAAAAATTCTCATAAAGATTCATAAAAGAATCGCAAAATTAATTTCGGCAGCAGATGGAGCTAGTTTTGAATACATTACAGGATTAGATGTTGCCAAACAAATCGTTGAGGAAGAAATCGAATCTAATAAGGAAAGGAAAAACATTCATCATCACGATATTCAAAAATCTTCCAAGTCAATTAGTAAGAAAAAAGTTCATAGCTTTTGACTCATAGATGCAACTGCTCAATTTGTAAAGACGAATGTAAATCTAAAACTGCCAAATCAGTTTGTATCAGATGTCGGTATGGACACCATGATAATCAATTCAAAAGATACTAACCGATCTTCATAACCTTAGATTTTGGAACAAGAAATTTCTTACCACGATACTTTACACAAACCTGGCTTGGGTTTCCCATATGCCTTTCTTGTAAAATTACCCTTCTATCCTTGTTTCCAGTATTGATTGTCAGATGCGTTCCAATTTTTACATTTCTGCCTTTGATATTTGCGAACATAGCTCTTCTTTGGTCGTGTTTCACAAATCAAAATATCGATTAGATCTTTTTCTATCTAGCTGTCAATAATGTTGAAGGCTTTGATGCAGCCATAGTTCAGGGGGCAAGTTGAACCTTTGTCTAAAATTTTCCGATCTACTTATTAAAATTAGGACCATAAATATCTGGATGCCAAATTGTAAATTCTGTGGGGCCAATATTAAATTAGGCAGAAAATATTGCTCAAAATCTCATGCTACTATGGATAATAGAGAGCATAGAGCCAACCTTTTATTAGGTAAAAAAAGAAGCAAAAATTAATGGGGAATGGGGAGGATTGAGTTTAACAAAATCTACCGCATTTATTATAGTTGGAATATCACTTGTGGCAATTGGTAGTTTAGGTTTACTAGGAGTGGCAATTGCCCAAATGGAATCTATGACTATTGTTGGTCCTTCACAGCCATATGTTGATACAGTTTTTAATGTTAGTGTAGATGTAGATGGAGTATCAAGAGCCAGTGGCGGTATTTTTAGAACTGTTATGACATTATTTGAAAAGGAAACTGGCAACGAAATACTTGCAGTTCCAGATTTTCTTCGTAGTGGAATAAACACAATTCAAATTAACATGATCCCCGATAGAAATCATAAACCATTGATTGAAGGAATCACATATATCTTACAAATTCAACACGTTTACATAATTTCCCAACACGAATTTATTCCAAAACCATTTAGTGAAACAGGCACAAAATATACAGTCGAAATCAAAGATGGAATATCCTCAAGTGAAAAGGTAAAACCTGTTAAAGAAAATCTACAAACTCTACAAATTTTGTAGATTAGAAACATTTTTTATCAATAAGTTAAAACGATTAGTATTGAAAGTAATTGGGATTCTTCATAATTGCAAACAGGTTAAAAGAAAAATTTTCTATGATCCATCAAAATTTGATTACTGCAAACACTGTGGAGAAAGTTTTAAGGGAAAACAGGTTTTGGAATTTGAGGTTTCTGATTGCCAGTAATCCATACCAATATGGGTTCAGCACAATTTTCAAGATTATCCAAAATGGGAAAAAACCGTTGTTCTAATTGTGATATAGAATTAAAATTAGGAGAACCTGCAATAATTTTAAAGAAAGCAAAACGAAAATGGTATTGTGAACCATGTGCGATCAAATTACATATAATTTAAACAAAGTTACGGTATTGACAAAGCTTAATTAGTGTCATAAGTATACTTTGTTACATGGGGAAAGGAAACGAGAATATTCTCGAACAAATATGTCAAGACCTTGACATTAAATCGTTTGAAACAGAATTAGATTAAACAAGACTCATTTTTCTTGTGTAATCATAAACACTAAGGTTAGCTTTCTTCGCTTTTCTAACGATCTTTTTGTATTCTCGTTCGGTAAATCTTAATGCAATAACTTTTTTTCTGTATGTATGAGAGATGTTTACAATTTCTGTCAGTTTAGGTATAGTGAATTTCCTTCTTTGCAAACAACCTATGAACATATCATTAACTTTACTTGTTACAAACCATGATTCTAGGAACATTTCTTTATGAACTGAATAAGAACGAATGAAAAAACGATCAAATTTTTTATCATATTTGGTTATCACATACTCCCCATGATGCAGTTTGCATTTGGAATCTCTATTCGGGCATTTTGCAGTTGGAATTATTATAGGAAATTTTGATTTTTTCAAGGTTTCAAGAATAATTTTCACTGTAAATTTCCTATCACGAATAGGCAATACCAATAAAATTGATTCGTTCCTACATAACCTTTGATTTACACGTTTACACGCCCTTTCACAACGAAATTTATCAATAAGGAGTGGCTATTTTTAATCGTGAAACAAGATGGTCAAAAGATTTCCTTCGGTTCTTTCAGCATTATCACAATTCTTGGTATTCTTGGTGTTCTTGGCATGATTCCGATCTCTTATGCCCAAGACTATGGTGAAATTGGTAATGAGTTTATGGACCAACTGACTGAAGGAGTTGAGACTGGAATCACATCAATTGACATTCCAGATGAAAACATCATAGATACAACTCAAGAGGAGGTCGATAGCCTGGCACAGTCATTTGCCGAATGGATAAATTCATTCTATGACTTTGGCAAAAAAACCCACAGTGTTACAGAAGATGCTATGGCAGTTGTAGCTCCTTCTTGGGTTGATGGGATCATAATTTCGATTATTGCAGGGGCAGTTGTCGTGTTGATAATGTGGAAAGTGTTCAAGAGAGTGGGTATTCATTTGGCAATTGCATTTGGAATTTTGGCTGCTGTGATAGTTTTCTTGATGCTTTTAGACTTAAATTCTTGACCTATAATTGCTAAAAACACCTATTTTATTATGAGATCAATGGTAAAAACTGGCTCAATAGCATTTGGAGAAACCTTACTAGCTAAATTATTACCACTGGCAATCGTTATTCCATTATGGTTAAGAATTCAAACATTCATTCCTGAAATACAAATACAATTTAGTATTGAACAAGGGGCATATATGTTAGCAATTGGAATAATTGTAGTTGTAGCCATCATCGAATTTAGAATTTCACAAGGAGCTATAAGAGGATTTGAAAGTTTGAATCTTGGTTCAGGTCTTGCATTGTTCATTATAGTAGCAGGATTAATTTTATTGGGTTGGATAATTGCAACTGACGTTCAAACATTCTCTGGAACTTCAACATTTAATGACATTGTATCTGCTTATCTTGGATTCTCTATTCTTATAATTGGAATTCAAGCTGTTAGAGAAATTACTGGAACAAGAAAAGAATTAAAGCGACAAGGAGCTTCCATTTTTTAGGTCTAGGATCACATGATCCATGACCGATCTGCTTACTAAACAAAAACTTTCCTTCGCTGAATTTTTTCTTCTTTTAATTGTGGGTGGTTCTGCACTAGTAATTTTAACTTACAGTGATATAGTCAATCACGATTTCTACGTCTTACCAATTATTTCAGAATGTTTTGCCGAAAACCAAAGTGAATTTTGTTTAAACATTAGAGAATTACATGGACTCCCATCAGATGCACACATAACTTTAGGTTCTGCATATTGGAAACTTTTACAGCTTCAAGCAATTGGAATTGGAATAATGTTGTTTGTTTTACGAGTAGGATTCGGTTACTTGGCAACAAAAAAAATTGACGGGTTACTCATCATCAAAGGTTTCATTTGGGGAGGAACATTTAGTTTGCTATTTTTATTCGGGTGGCTTGACTTCGGATATTATGTAATACAACAAGAACCAATACCTGAACAATTGCCCTGGTTGGATCAAAGTGGAGTTTTTGTTTGGCTGAAGATGTTCGGAACTGATCCTTTAACGGTAGATAGAGGAGATTTGTATTTAGGAATGTTAATCGGTGCTGTGATAATTTTGGCAATTTGGATGCTTTTCGTTTACAAATGGAAACAAGTACAAAGAATAGGGAGGCAGATTGGTGTATAATGGCTAAAGAAGCTGTGTTTCTAGGATTAGTAATTAAAGATCCAGTTTGGTATTTGATTGTATATCCATTAATTTTTGCATTGACTTTCGGTGGATTGTTAGCAGGAATTGAAGAATCATTCATTGATATTTCAGAAACTCTTGCAGCAACGTTCTCAATAGTTTTTGCAGGATTTATAACTTTAATTCTAAGATCGGAGGCTAAGAAATAATGGTAGACAAAAACACCAATCGAATTTTATTAATTGCTGGTTTAGTGCTTTTGTTTATCGGATGGCTTAGTGTCTTTACTGGATTTGCAGGATTCATTCTTGCAGAAGATTTTGAATTCTTCATAGAAATTGAAGATATGCTTTTGATTAAACAGGTAATTACAGAAGAATCAATTCAATTCCAAATGGGAATTAGAATAATCTTTGGGTTCTTGTTCATATTTCTTGGAAACCAGTTCCTACTCTCAAGTAATTTGGTTAGAGAACGGTTTTGTAGACCATGTATAGATGATGTGAGGAATTTAAAAAAATGACTTGTAATTGCTACAAAGATCTAAATCCAGATGAGCCTCCACACGATCCTAAAATATGCGAGTGTGATTGCCATTGACAAGATTAGGTGGCTTTGGATTTTTAGATAAACGACATTGTGAAAAGACTTCTTTTATAACTTTTGGTGCATTTGTTGTAGTAATTGTTTTATCAATCATGTTTGTTCAGGCAAACATTCCTGAAACAGATGTTTTTGGTTTGTTTGATGAACCGATTTCCTATTTAGCAATTGCAGTAGCTTTCACTGTTGGAGGTTATCTAGGAGTTTTGTACTACAGATATGCCAATAAAAAAAGACCACTGTTTATATTAAAATTCTGGAGTGCAGAAGCATAATGACTTCCACGTTCCCAAAAATAGCATCAGTATCGTTTTTCATAGGAATATTATTTTTTGCTGGTGGAATATTTTTCCCGAACACATTTGACATTACAATACCTGAAAGAGAACCAAAAGCTTGTATTGCAATATTTCCAATTCCCCAAGAGTGCTTACCAAATGTAATTGATGGTTGGTTTGCAGTTGGAGTTACCTTCTTTTTGATCGGTGGGTTTTACTTTGTAAAGTCAAACAATGTAACCCTAAAGGATTTCAAGAAGATATGGAAACGTTAGAATTTAAAATTGTAAAGACGATCTTTGCAGTTGCATTTATGAGCATGATGTATCTAGTGATGGTATTTGGGTTTCAGATTATTGACGGTGAAAAACCTGACACATTAATGAGAATGATATTTGGAATTGTATCATTTGTAATGATGTGGATGGCTTATTCCAAAATTGAAAGATTTGCTAAAGAAATTTTAGGTCAAAGTAAAAAGAATCTCGAAAAAGGTGGGGGATTGGAAGATAATTCACTACAAGATTAACCTCTATCCGAATTTTATTTTACCTTGATGTTAATTACCATCTTTTTTCATTGATCAACCATAATGAGCAGCAAAACTTGTCTTGGTTCATGTCAAAATTATAGAGCTTTAAAGCCTGCTGATAATCAAAGCAGATACGAATTAGGTCAAAGGAGATGTACGAAGTGTGGAATTTTTATGACATGGGCAGGAAATTGGTGTCCTTGTTGTGGTTTTAGATTAAGAACCAAGTCACATTCAAGTAAAAGTAAAAGGGAAGGGAGTGCTATTTTAGATCATAAGAGAAATGCCTACTAGATCAATTACAGCAGCAGAATTTGGAGCTAGAAATCCACAAGCCAAAGGCGTATTCAGAACTACAAAGAAAGGCCAAAAAATCTTTATCGCTTTTGAAAAGAAACACAAATTCCCACAAGGTAATGGAATAAGAATTTTGTTTGGTAGAAAGAAAGGTTCTGATATAACTGGGGAATTAATTTCAATTAAACGAGCTCAAGAAAGAGCAGAAAGAAAGGAAGGAATAAAACGTGGTGTTGGATTATTTGATAATCCTTTGGCTTCAAATCCAAAAGTTGTAGGCGTTAGAAGGATTGTAAGAAAAACACAACTTGAAACACAAATTAAAAAATTCCAACAAGGTAAAATTAGAAAACTTAGTAAGAGTGCATTACTAAAAGTACAAAGAAGAGGAGGGGGAAAAATAACTGGAGTAATAGTTCAAAATCAGAATCAGAAACTTTTAGGATCGGGTATGATTCTTACAGGAAAAATTATCAAAAAGATATAATGAAACCCATACTGATCTATTTCAAAAAATCAGGTGTTGTTGTCGAAAAATGGATAATTGGTGGAGGAACAAAAGTAGGGTTCGCAGTACTACAAAAAACAAAACAGCCTGAAAATATTAATTGTGAAGCACATGAAAATATGTTGGATATTGAATTTACCAATGAAGGAATCTTTTGTAAAACTTGTGGAGTAAAACTAAAATTAATTCCTCAATGGATTGTTGGTAGTTGAGTTATTGTCATTCTCCACATTGGGAGGATGCTGATTTTGGAGAAGAACACAAACGAGTTAGAAGAAAAAATCAATGTCTTTGTGAAGACTGTCAATATTTTTATCAAACAGGAAAGTATAAGTAATAAATTCTTATAAATTCTTTTAAAGAACCACTATAATATTTCTTATTGACAAAATGTGATAACTGCAAAGAGAGTTTTCATTCAAGATGCACAGGAGGAAATTGTGATTGCAAACATCAGGCTATCGGAGCTGGTGATTCTCCAAACAATTTAATGACAACTTGACTGAAAAAAAAGAAGAATTTACTTTTGAGTTTGAAGATATCCCAAAAGAGAAATATAACGAATTAGAATCTTTACTGATTAAATATATGGACACAAAAATAACAAGAGAAGAATATTTGGATAAAGTAGAGGAACTACTAAATGATTGATGATCCTTATCTTCTTGAAAGGATTGATGATTTCAAAAAGTTAGTTCGCATTTATTTTGAAAAGAACTTCGATCAGGAGTTTGCAGAGGAATCCGTGTTCATTTTGAATACAATAGAAACGTAATTTTTAAAACCAACCGGTAATAGGAATAACTGGTGGATGGGAGATCATTATTTGGCTAAGATTACCTCCTGTATTTTTTGCCAGGTGATGTGAACCCATTCATCATCGTCTACCAAAGCGACCTAAAGCTTTTGTTATTGTATTTGAATCGTAAAAATAAGAGTGTAGTCGAATAGGTTGGCGTAGATAAAGGCACTATTCATTCGGAGGCTACACTCTTTTTTCTTTGACCTCCAATGTACGCTAATAGCATGGAAAGTATCAATTGAATAATGTAGGTAGCTGGGCATTTACTCTTATAGATCCCTACCCCCTGAACGGTAATTTTATAACTTCATGGTCCTGACTATCGGGTAGGTCGATTCAAGAGTGGGAAATGATGCTTCTATGATTGACGATAGAAAATATCCTATCGTTATGTTTGGAAACGAGATGTTTATGGAATTAGAGAAACATGACGATGAAAAAGGTCTAAAATTCTATAATATGTCAGTGGAGAAATTATTCAAATTACTTTACGAACAAAGCAATAACAGATTAACAAACATTGAAAAAACAATCTTCAGGGAAGATATGCCATTAAAAGACATTGAAAAGAACTGTGTGCATATGGCAAATTACTTTTACTTCCTTTGGACCGCAGCAAAAAAAATGAGGTATGAGATGAAGGAAAAAAACAAATGAAGAATGAATTAAAATGTTCTCAATGTGGAAAAGATTTACCTGAAGGAAGATATGGTCATTGTTCAGAAGCTTGTAAGATAACGGAAGAAAACGAGGAAATAACATTAGCATTTTGTATTCCTAGACCTGCACAAAAAATTTCACAGGATGAGTGGATATAGCAAATTGAATCATTTCGATGAAGACGAAATACTTGTTGATATTATCAGAATCGAAAAAGTCAAAAAAGAATATGGTTACAAGGCTATGGCTTTAATTGTTATTTTGATGGGAGGAGGGATTGTTTTATCAATGTTTACGAATTCAACAGAAGCACTTGTTGATGCACTTTTTACAGTAGATTCTGAGGTTGATTCAATTTTTAATAACCTTGGATTAGGAATGGTAATTACAGGTTTCATATTCATGGTATTTTGTATTGTTAAACCAACGTGGTTAAAAATTGGTGAAGTCGAATATGAAAAAACTACAATAACAACTGAACGAGAATACAAGGAATTCAAGGAATTAAAATGAATGAAGTAAGAGAAAACATTTGGAAGTGTTTGGCTTTCTTATTTAATTTACAAAAGAAGGAAAAAAGGATATGAAGATAAAAACACTACATGAATTTTCAGGTGTTCCTAAAGGAACAACAGGAATTGCAGAAATTGAAGATAGACCTTTTTCAAAGAAAAAAATATGGAAAATTACTTGGGATAGTATTTCAAATTATAGAGGTATTCCATTTAAAAAAAGACTATTAGAAGATTGGTTTAGTGAAGATGAATTTAAACAGTATTTGGTGAAAATATGAAACGCTTAAATAAAATTTTCAATATGAAATTACAAGGAGGTAGTAAATTCAAATAATGTTAGAGCAAGATCCACCTAATTTCTATAATAAAAAAAGTAGGTTATTGAAGTTTATTCCATTAGTAATCATAGTTGTAGGTGGGTTAGTGGCAGGAGTTTTTGTAATTCCAATGTTTGAAGCTACTGGAGAAAACAAACAAGTTACTATTGGAGGAGAACCAAAAATACTATCAGAGTCAGAAGGAATTGAATTAGGTTTGAATCAGAATGATGAAATTCTATTAAAGATGGATAAGATAATCGAGGAACAACAATACCAACGACAACTTCTTGAAGAAATATATGATATGGAATCATGATCGGTTCAAATAAGACAGGATATGCCATAGCAATTTTCATGTTTGCTAATGCAGTTTTTTTGGGTGCTACGAGTTTACTATCAGATGATATTTACTCTCAATTATTTATTTTATCTATTATGGGCTTGTTAATTATTGCAGGACTTTTAATGCTAAAAGAAATTGGGGAGCTGGAAAAAAGAAATGACAGTATCGAAGGATCTAAATAAAAATTGAAAATTAAATTAGGTTTTGAAGTTTCAACAGGAAAACAAATAGACATCGATCTCTCACATTTAATTGCTACAGGTATTACACAATTAGCAGGAAAAACAGTAACACTTGAATCACTACTTAAAAGAAGTGGATTAAACGGAATTGTATTTAAAACAAAAATTGGTGAACGAGGTTTTTCTGATGGGAAAATAGTTGCACCTTATTTCAAAGAAAGATCTGATTATGAATTTGTAAAAAGTTTGATTGAAGCGTATTCAAGAGAAAAATTATATTTTGAAAAAGGAACATTAATGGAACTTTGTAAAGGATCTAATAATTTAAACGAAATCAAAGATAGGACTGATCAGAATCTTTTAAATCCAAAAACTAGAGGGATTAAAAGAGAAATTTACATAAGATTACAGCATTATCTTGAAGCAATAATTCCACAAATACAAAATGCAAACTTTACTTCAAAACTTGTAATAGAAAATGGAATTAATATAATGGATTTGGTAAAATTTACTGAAGAAGCACAGTCATTGATTATTGAAAGTGTAGTTTCTGAAGTATTAAAATCTAAAACAAAAACAATTATCGTAATACCTGAAGCATGGAAATTTATTCCACAAAAATATAATAATCCATGTAAAAGAGTAGTTGAAAGCTTTATTCGACAAGGTGCTACAAATCAAAATTATATTTGGATAGATAGTCAGGATATGGCAGGAGTAGATAAAATTCCATTAAAACAAATTTCTACCTGGATATTAGGATATCAATCTGAAAGAAATGAAGTAAAACACACGCTGGACCAATTACCACCACCTGATAAAATTAAACCACAAGTTAAAGATATTATGACATTAGGTACTGGATTTTTTTATTATGCAAGTCGTGAATTAACAACCAAAGTTTACGTTCAACCTTATTGGTTATCGGATGAACAAGCTAAACAAGTAGCAATTGGATCTATTAGTATAGAAGATGTTAAATCAAAACAACCTAAAGAAGTAGAAATATTAGCTCCAACAATTCCTACAATTCCAACTAAAGATAAATCTGATGATTTAATGAACTATGTTGATAAGGTAGTTGGTGGAATTCAACGACAAATCAATGAACTAAAGGAACAAATAAAAAAACCTGTAATCAATAAGGATGAAATTATTAAAGATATAGTTGCTAGAATCCCTAATACAGGAAATATTATTTATGAAATAGCACCATTAGAAAAAATTAAAAAAGACTTTTTGGAATCAGCTAAACAAAAGATTTTGCAGGATGTAAATACATTGAATGATGAATCAAAACAAATGTTGAGATATTTAGAATCAAGGGGTGTAGGAACAAGTGTTAATGAATTAGCAATCAAATGCTTTCTTAAACCTCATGGTGCTAATCCTTACAATAAATTTGTCAATGATTGTGGTAGGCAAATCAGCGATAAATTATTAGTAAAAAAACAAACAAATGGAAAATGGTTAGGAATCTTGAAAGATAGAATTAAAGATTTGCTAGAAGTCCATGAAGCATCTGAACAAGAGATTGATAATTTATACAATCATATCATAATGGAATTTCTAGCAAAAAAGGTTGAAGCAAAATGAGTATGGTGAAAACTAAAAGTCAAGTTATAGATGAAATGTTTAGCCTAAGTTGTTGTGCGTGTTTAGAAGATGCTAAATTTCAATGTCCTTTCTGTGATACTAAATTCTGTTCTAGTTGTTGGCAAGAACATAAAACCATCCATAAGGAATTGATCTAATTGATAATACATACAAACTTACACACTTTTTTACATGATATTTATCGTCATGTAGTATTTCTTATACGATTACCATATCATGTGATATTTCATCATCAAGAATATGGTCATACAGTCAGAGGTTTTATTTTATGTGATGAACCTTGTGGTTACTGCTATGACGGTGGATATGCTTGTATGAATTGTCATAGATGTTATGATAATAGTAAATGGATAAGGTTGTTTGTGATATGAATCAATTAGAAAAAACGTTTCACGATTTAGTAATTCAGGCAGAGAATAACCAAAAAGCCCAAATGGAATTTAGTGTAGCCTATGATAATTCAAAATATCATGGAATAGAAATGCCTGATGAAGTTGTTGAAGTTCTAGATTACGGTAGAGCAAAAATGACTTATGAAAGATTCATTGAAATCATGGATGAGGAATTAAAAACTGGATCGTGATTAGGATGTGGTTTTTTGGTTATAAAGCAGAATGTGAAATTTGTGGTAAGCGTGGATTTGAAATGACCAAAGACAGAACAGTTTACTGTAAAAGACATTGGGATTATTATTTTGATAGAATGGTGATTAGATGAGTATTGAATTTTTACTAAATACCAATGGACACCAACATTCTGTCTTAGTTGGGAAAAAATGTGCTTACTGTATGGAGTGTGGACAAATTTTAATTGAATACAAAGACAAAAAACATTTTTACAGATTAATGAATCCTTTAACTGAATCTGATGATGATTACGATGGGGAATAGTTGTTTACATCCTATCGAAATGGGAACAGTATTAGATTGGATAGTTGAACCTAATACATTAATTTTATTAATGAAATGTCGTTCGTGCGGTACAAACTGCAAAATCACAGTAGTAAAAGGTATGAGATTTTGAAGATGTCAGAACAAAAAACCTTTGATGAAAAATATATTCATGTTATTAATGAAATGACAGATTATCTCATAGACGAAAAATTAACTAACATAGGCTTAACCCTCAAATTTGGAAATCAAGAATGGGAATTTAAACTAGGAAAAGTAATTGATAGATTTTCAGAAGATCATCCATACTGTAAAAAACTTTGTGATAATTGTGGTTATGGAACTCATAGTCAATGTGATCAACCTGAAAAATGTCACGACACAGATCAACTTCATCATTGGGTTGATTTAGATTGAACAATCCAATAGCCGAAGATACTAATCATATTATCTATGAAGATAAAGACGGTAAAAAGACTCTTTATTGTTTATATCCAAACGAATGTAAAATCAAACATGGAATAGGAGTTGTTAATGTCTAGCCAAATAACAACACACTACAAATACATTAAATTTGAATTAGCAGAACAGAAACCTAAAACCCTAGTTTATGACATTTTGAATATCAAAAGTGGTGACCAAATAGGACAGGTAAAATGGTTTGCAAACTGGCGACAATATGTATTCTTTCCAGAACGTGAATGTATTTTTTCAGTAGGATGCCTTGATGATATTATTGATTTTACAAAAAAGGTTCAAGAGAATCACAAGTGATTAGTTGATGTCTAAAATTAAATGGTTTGGGATATTCGATACTTGTTGTAGAGTTAGAGATAATATTAAAATTATTGGTATGAATAGTGATTTAGGTCAATGCCAAGAGTGTAAGAGGATCTTCAAACAATGATTCCTTACTACGATGAAGAAACTATTTGTGGTCTTTGTAATAAGAATATCAAAAAGATAAATCAAATTGTTTGTAGCGAATGTCATAAGAAGTGTGTGCCAGGAAAGATATGACTCTTAGATCTGACCAAGTAAACAAAGTGTTCGTTATGTCAAAAGAAGATGCTGAAAAACTAATGACTGAAAAATGTGAAAAGTGTGGACATTTAGTTGATGATCATTTCTTACCTACAAATACTTTTAAATCTAAAAAAAATAAAACCTATACTTGTCGTGATTGTGGATGTGAGATTACTTGAAGTGTGATTATTGTCCAACAGATTCAATGGATGGATTAGTAAAAAAACATTCCATGAAATAATGTGTTGTGATTGATGATGAATCGTATCTGTAAAAAATGTAAGATAATATTAGATTTTCGTGAAAAGGTTTACTGTACTAATTGTGAGGATAAAAAATGAGAGGACTTTGCCCTTCTTGTTTATCAAGCGATCAGGAACTTATAGAATACAAAGGAACTTTTCTTTGTATGAATTGCCATCATACTAAGTTTAAATCGTCAGAAGAAAACAAACCCGTACCTACAATGAATGATTTAAAAAAAAAACTGGAGAGAAAATGAGCTTAAAGGACTTCATGTTATCCATAGAGAAATTAGCTAAAGCAAAAGGTTACAATCAAAATACAGGTTGGCTATTCTGGAAATTTTTAACTGAACTTGGAGAGTGGTCAAAGGCAATTGAAGAAGGAAAATCAAAAGACGTTATTAGTGAAGAAGGAGCTGACGTACTACATCTGTTCTTCCAGATTGAAAACAAGCATGGAAATGGTTATCCAGATCTTTCCTTACAAAGAAAGATAGATAAGAACTGGAATTCTAAGAAGAAAACACTTGATGAAAATACACAGGAGATAGTTAGAAAATAAAGGAAAATAATTACAAACACAAATGCAAAAACTGTATATTCACATTTCAAGATAAATTTGATCTTGGTATTCACTTACTTCAACATAGAGATAAAAATGAGTGAGGAAGATTCTCTAAAGTGGTTAGATTATTTAAGGAAAGGATCAATAATTTTTTGGGTAACTGCAACTGTTATTGCAGTATCATTAACAATTCTTTATCATTTAGGAATTAGACTATGAAAATAGATGAGGTAAAAAAATTTAAAAAGTGCCACAGGATTGGTCATGAACTAATTTTTGGGATTGATTCAACAGGAGTAATAGTAAAGGTTTGTAAAAAATGTGGAGTGATTTGGAAAAGACATTGGATAAAAGACATGAAAATGACTACAAGAAACATTAAAAGACAAATTAACTTTACAAAATATGACGAAATTACTGAAAAACAAGCAATAAAATATGAAGCTACGGAAAGTTACTGAATCTCGCTTCAAAGCAAATCCACCTGTTTGCGAAAAGTGTGATAAAACAGTTCCAGTTGGAGAAGAATTTTATGTTGTAGAACCATCAAAAATTAAATACTGCAAGCCATGTGGAGATAAATTGTATCAATGACTTGTAAGGGAATCTGCATCAGATACAAAGCTGTTACAATAAAGAACGTAAAATATCATGGAAGATACTTAGATGGACAATCAAGATGTGATGTGTGCGATATTTACATTCGTTGGGATGGTAATTCCTGTCCTTGTTGTCATTACAAAATAAGAAAGAATCCTAGAAAAAAAACATCAAAATTAGTGTTGAGGGCAATCTTGAAGAGGATATGAATGAAGCCTAAATTCCCTCGCATTTACAAAGGCAAAAATCTTGTGTACCGAGATAAATTTAATCATATCATTTCAATGGTGATTTTAAGAAAAAACAATTATTCATCATTAGAAAGATTTGAAAATGTGTATTATTGCCATAAATGTAAGAAATTCATTAAAGCAACTAAATCTAAATTCACAATATATGGTAAACAAATTCAAAGTGATTTGATGAATGGCTAGATTATCTCATCATCCTAAGAATGTAGTACAAGAACAATATCGTAGAAAGAGTAGAAGAAAGCTAGGAAGATGAAGGAAGTTGAAAAGTTGAAATCAAAACTGAAAATGATGGAAATTAGTTTTGAACTTATTAACAAATCAAGAAATGATCTCATAAAACAATTGGCAGAACAGGAAATTATTAATGAAAAATTGTTAAAAGAGCTAGGAAGATAATGGCACTTTACGATGATGATTCATATGGATTCGTTGATCTAATCAAAATGAATTGTTCATCAGAGAACTGTGATGAACAAACCAAACGTTTCTGCCAAGCCTGTCACAAATGGTTTTGTAAGAATCACATACAAGGACACATCTGCCATAAACCGAAATGATAAGGAAAACCAAGAGACAAATTCAACGTTCATTGGAACATATCAGAAACAAAGAACGAGATAAAAGAAACACTGCAATTTATTATAAAAAAAATAAAAAGAAACTATTATCTTATTCTAAAAAATGGGTTAAAGAAAATCCAGAGAAAGTAAGAATTTTTGTAAAAAGATCAAGACAAAGACAAAAGGAACGTATGAAAAAAGATCCTGTCTATGCTGAAAGAATAAAAGAAATTGGAAGGAAGTATTCTAAAAATAATAGAAAAAAAATCAACGATAGAAGAAAAGAAAGAATTAGAACTGATCCCAAATTTAGAAAACGATTACAGGCTTATGCTAGAAAAAATTACAGGAAACATAAGAGGGAGAGAAATGAATATAGTAGAAAATACTATCCAATACATAAACCACATATTCAAAAACTTGCAAAGAGATACAGAAAAAACAACAAGAAGCGAATGAACAAAAAACAAAGAGAATGGTATCATAAGAATAAAAAACGGCAATTAAAAAATGTGGAAAGATGGAGAACTGAAAATCGTGAATATGTACTTGCTTTAAAAAGAAAATACAACAAAAAGTATCAAAAGAGGCAAAAACTTTTGGCAAAAAAGAAGATAAAGAAACCACGTTGAAGTCAAATAATGGTATGTAAAGAAAAGACCTGCAATCATTTTCTTGGATTCCATGACGAACATGGTTGTACTTTACCAAGTTGTAATTGTAAGGAATTTTTACTTAATTAGTGAAGTGATTTTATGTTCGTTAGCCTTAAATAATTTGAACTTAATCATTTTACAAATGGAAAAATCGGATTTAGATAAAAAACAAGAAAAGCTTCAAAAGATAATAATTTTTATTGTATCACCCATAATAATCATATTGGCAATTCTAACTGGATTGAAGATAATATGATATTTTGTCCAGCCTGTGAATCAAGAGCAGTTCCAATTAACAAGGATAATGAAGAAACTAAATACAGATGTTTAAGAGAGATTTGTTCTAAGGAGTTCAAACCAAAAATTTAAGGTGTTTTATATTGGTGGGGAAGAAAAAAAAAGATCTACTGATTAGGCTGTTAAGCGTGAAAATCGCTATCGTCATAATTATTGTCTTAATTTTTTTCCCATTTGTTCCTGTCGAAACACAAATTCAATGTATTACAACTCCATGCGAACCAATTACAGAAATGAAATCAATTTTCCAAATTTTGATGAAAACTTAATTAGAAACTTTGGTGTAACAGAATTGTAAAATCAAAACCAAAAATTTTGTTCGGAACATATCCATTCATTCAGATTTTCAATTAAACGATCAAACAGTTGGCGTGTTTACACACTATTCTATTGATGTTTTAATCAAATTACGCTAATCATCATACTACTTTACGAACAAATCAGCCATTTTTTAATAGTAATGGCAAGGAAAAAAAATATCCTTAGTGGTAATAATCGTCTATTTTTAATTGGAGGCGTTGGAGGAACAGCAGCAGTTCTCATCGCTGTATTTGTTTTTGGTATAGGTATAGAAGGAATATTACCATTCATTCCAGCAAATGAAGTAATCCCTACTCAATTAACTACACAAGAGATTCAAGAGAATGAACAAATAATGCTTGAAAAAACAAAAATTACAGAAAACCCAACTGATTTTTGTCCAACTGCAATTACAGCTTTAATGAGATGTATTACAATACAAGACGAAGATTTTGTAGATGTTTTTTCTATTGAAGATATTGTAACTGAATGTGGACTGACTGATGAAGAAGTAAATCAATGTAATAACGAAATTGATGAAATTATTGCCAAACTGAATATGCAACTCAATGAGTCACCACCAATTACTAATGATACTGATTCTTCTCCAGATCCACCACCTGAACAAGTATGTGATATACTTGATCTCGGATGTAGTAAAAAACCACCAATTCAGTTAGTAACAAATGTAATCAAAACGGATTCACAAGGATTTACCAGCTCTGTAGAATCTTCTATCGATGTTCCTCAACTATCATTTTTCATTGAAGATGTAGTAAACGGAACAAGAGATTTCCAAACAGGTCAGTTAGAAATTCAAGTTAAATTAATTGGTGAACCAAGTCTTGCGTATGTTGGAACTGCATCAATGGATGTTAGAATTGGTAATGAAACCATTAACCAAATTCCAATAGTAGTTAATGGCAACACCGATCTAAATGGAGAATTAATGATTCAATTCCTAAATGAAATTGGAAGAGAATCAAATAATTTTGTATTCCTATTTATGCCAAACTTTGATAAATTTCTAAACGAACAAACAACTACATTAGAATTTATTATTAATGACTTCATTGTAAATGAACCTGATCCTCCATGTATTGCAATAGATCCTAAACCTCCTGAATGTTTTGGAGATTCATTTGGAATTGAAGAAGCATCAATTTTCTCAATGGATATTGCAAGAGATGATATAAAATTAATAGTTACCGATGAAGGAGGAAACATTGTTAGAGTATTTCCAAGTGATTCCAGAATAGTTCTTACATCAGTTACAGGTAAATCTGATACATATCTTGCAGGTGTCATTAGAGTAGTTGTTACTGCTAGTTCATTTCTTGGAAATGGATTGGGTTGTACTGGATATGTTGTTACATCAGATACAACAAGAACAGGAACAGTACAATCAGGTATAACTACACCAAGTCCTGCAATTTCAGCAGTTCTCAAAGATTCACTTGGAATAGATATTGTATCAGGAAGTGGAACTGGAACAATAATTGATCATAACACACTAACTAGAAATCAAAACTACACATTACTTGTAAGTACAACGGGCGACCTAAGTGAATTAGATTATGGAAAGATAGCAGAAACTAAAAGTTTTCAATGTTCTCAAGGTGGAACAGTAAAAACCAAAACATCAACCCAAACATCAGGTATTAGTTGTGGTAAACCATGTGGTACTTGTGTACAAACGACAACTCAAAGTTTCGGTTCATTAGTTTTAGGAGAAATAACCTGTAACGTACCAGGCTCAATTGGATTTACATCGTGATGATTAATGGCTAAGAAAAAAAGAAATTTGATAGGTGGAGTAGAGGTAAGTTGCACACTTCCTTAATCGTCATACTTTTACTTGCAGTGATAATGACACCAGCATATGCTCAATATGTTGAATCAGATAGATCTCAAACAAGTCTATCAAATGCAGTAGTCCTTGATACAGATACTCCGCAGGTTTACTTTGAAACAATAAGATTCAATGAAAGACATTTTTACACCTTTGATGCAGCACAGGGAGAAACAATTTCATTTTCAATTATAATTCCGAAAATAAGCGGATTGGATAATTATATGCCAACAATTGCATTTTACAAACTTGGTGAGAATAAGGAATTCATTAGGTTTTCTCCACCAATGTTCTTTGGAGAAATTCCAGGCGAAAGACAAACAATATCATTTGGTATTGGTAGCGGAAACTGGTTTCAAAATCAAATAGTAACTAAGATAATTGATGAAACAGGAACATATGTAATTGAAGTTTTCAACGAAGGAAACTGTTTAATAAGAATTGATAGTTCGGTAGAAAAAAAATGTGATGCTCTTGTTGAAAATCCAACAGAATTCTTTCCTGTCATTCAGGGAAAATACGGATTAATTTTTGGAAATATTCGTTCTTTTGATCTAAATACACATATTCAAAGTCATGTTTTCTTCGAAGATCCAATAGGAAATTTAATTTCTGGAATTTTTGGAGGAGATATTGAAACAGGAGGCTCTCCCGAAGACATAGGTAGAGATGATTTAAGATGGATTATAATAATTTCACTAATAATTATTGCAGTAATTATAATTGCAAAGCGAGATTCTCTTAGAGGAAAAATCTAATGGCTAACAAAAAATTCAAATTCCACAAAAAATTCATTTGGATTCCAGCAGGTGTAATAACAGGTGTTCTTATCGCTGTATTTGTTTTTGGAGTTGGCATCCCAAATATAGCCCCACAAGTTTCATTGACAACTAGTGAAGTAGAAGATCCAACAATCTCAATTTTATGTATACAAGGGTTCATTCGTGTAGGTAATGAATGTGTTTTAATAGAAAATCCAGATGCAATTCAATGTATGACAGGTTCAACTGATCCAGATTGTGAGTTCCATCCAGATATTGATCAACCCGATTGCAGTGTCTTAGGTTCTTGTGATCCAATCACATCAGATAATAGCACAACCACTCAAGTTTGCGATGAATTAGATGTTTCTTGTGGAACTTCAACACCACTATCACTAACCACTCTAATTACAAAGATTGATTCACAAGGAAATAAAACATTCACAACAAGTACATTACAACTTTCTGGACTCTCATTCTTTATAGAAGAAGGAACTAGTATTGATTATTCAACAGGATTTATTGAGTTAGAGGCAAAGGCATTAAGTTCAGAAAATTTAGGTATCGTAGGAACTGGATTACTTGATGTATTAATCAACAACCAAACAATACTAACAGAACTAATTCTCTTTAGTATTGATGGCAAAGCCTGTGAAATAGAACCATGTCCAGTAGAAAGTTGCAACTTTGAGGAAGAATGTAATTTCAGGTTTGATACAGATTCAGTGTTTGGAGTTTTTAGTGATATCTTCAATGATCAAATATTACAAACAACATCTCCTAGCTACAAATTTTCATTTGAAGAACATTTCGACAAGTTCCCCGATAGCCAAGTTTCAACTCTTGAATTTATTATAAAAAGTCTTGACTTTACTTTAGAAGATGGAAAAAAGTTTGCTGAAAGCCGATTCAATGTTTTCACAATACAAATAGACAAAGATCCAAACCTATTTGTAATTGTAAATGAAGAAGGAATAATAGAAAAAGTCTTTCCAACTGACACTTTATTGACTTATGCTAATGGTGGTCAAACCTTCTATGATGGAAATACTTGCAGATCTTTTTGGTCACAACATATGGGAACTATCGAAATTTTCGATTCAGAAGGCGTGTCATTAGGAAGTGCTGCTTTACCTGGATCAGGCTGTTCTCGTACACCAATAATTAAAATGACAGTTACTCTCACAAGAGATGAAACTTACAATTTAGTTCATATACCAAATATTTTAACAGATCCAACATCATCAACTGATTTTGATATAACATTCACTACTCCAATGTCACAGAAAAATTATGCCTTACAATGTTATAGATCTCAATCAGATGGATTTTATTGTAACTATCCAAGTGCAGATGGATCTGAAATAATTAGAGTTGGAACTTGTGGAGCTTGTCAGTGATGATTAATGGCTAAGAAAAAAGGAATTAAGAAAAAAGGAATTAACAAACTGTATTTGATAGGTGGAGCTGGAGGAACAGTTGCAGCAGTTCTAGTCGCAGTGTTTGTTTTCGGAGTTGGACTGGATTTTGTAAATCCCCAATTTCAAGAACCAACTGATTTAACAGTTCAGGAAATACAACACAATGAACAAGTTATACTTGATATATCTACAATTTTTTGTGGAGGGGAAACTACACAAATAGAAGTTGAAGATTTAGCTCCTGACACTCCTTTAGAAATACAACAAATATTATTATCAACAGAAATAGTTTGTATACCTCTTAAAGAAGAAATAATTCCTGACGGAGTTGATGAAGAAACAAAGAAAAAAGAAGATGAAATAATAGATCCAGTTCCAATAGTAGATCCTTTCCCTTTCATAAATCAAACAATGACAAACCAAACCAAGTTTTCAGAAGATCCAATAATTATCCAGATATGTGATGAACTTAATCTTGACTGTGGTTCTACATCGTTTGTCTTATCATCAAAAGTTACAAAAATTGATTCTGCTGGAGAAGTTGAAGTTGTTGAAGGTAGATTCGGCTTTGAACAGTTGGCACTTTTTGTAGAAGATGTTTCTGACAAGGATTATGCAACTGGAAAATTGATAATTGAATTAAAAATAATTGGAGAACCAAATACTGCTATTAGCGGAAATGTCGATATACTTGACAGAACTGGACAAGCACAACTTGGTTTATTGATCCCTAACCTTGCATTTCCAACTCTCTTAACAACTGATCTTGAATTACAGGTTGAAGAAACAACTAATGCAGATGGAGAAGCCATAGTGTTCTTTATAGGACCAACAGGAGCTCTGTCACCTGATTTCACATTTGAATTTGCAAATGTCGAAATTACTGATTTTCCAAATGAAGCTATTACACCATTGGTATTACATTTGGATTTTTTAAATATTAGCGTTGGAACAAATGATTTCTCCATAAGGAATGTTGACTTGTTTACAATGGATATTTTCAGAGATGATCAAAAAATATTAATTGTAAATGAGGAAGGAATCACAGAAAGGGTTTATCCAAGCGATTCAAGAATTATAATCACAACAAAAACAAATCAGATTAAAGGAACTCAATGTTTAATTTACAAATATGAACCAATAGTACAATTTGATTCAGTTTTAGGAAAAAACCAAATTACAGGAGTTAAACAAACAGGTTGTAGGGCTGTGAACTTGAGTTGCCCTTGTTTGGGAACTGATCCGCCAACAAACAAACTTAACAACGTGATTGCAGGAACAGCTACAAGTCCAACATTATCTGGAATTAATTTATTAGATTCAGAAGGAAGGCTTGTTGCTACTGCATTAGGAGGAATAGGAACAGTTTTTGATGAATTAATTACAAGAAATGCAAACTATACTATACAGATTATTTCTCCAGAAATTTCTGCCGATCTATCATTTGGTAAATCACAAGAAACACAATCATTTACTTGCCAAGCAACACCATTACCAATACAAAAATTAACAACTACTACAACTCCAGTAGGAGTGGGGAGTGCAATTAATTATTATTATTATATTACAACAGATGGAGTACGATCAACCACAGTATCTAATACTCAATGTAATTTCCCGTGATGATTAATGGCTAAGAAAAAAGGAATTAACAAACTGTATTTGATAGGTGGAGCTGGAGGAACAGTTGCAGCAGTTCTAATTGCAGTTTTTGTTTTCGGTGTAGGGTTGGACTTTGTAAATCCACTATTCCAAGAACCAAAAGACCTAACAGTTCAAGAAGTTCAACAGAATGAACAAGTTATAATTGATATTGAGAATGTTTTATGTGGAGGAGGATTCAGTGGAGATTTAGATCCAAATCTTCCAGCAGATATTATATCATCGATACTTTCTTCACCAAATGATCCTTGTATTCCATCAGGCGAAACAACTTCACCAGGCGAAGAAGTCAGCCCAAAGGAAATTGAAGAAGAAATTAAAGAAAAAGACGATATGATTATTGATCCTAATCCAGTAAACCAAACAATGACTAATCAAACAAAAACTGATTTTTCAGAAGACAATACAATTGGTCAGATATGTGATGAACTTGATCTTGGGTGTGGTTCAGATACAATGTTATTAACTTCTAAAATTTCAAAAATTGATTCTACTGGAGAGATAGAAATAGTTGAAGGAAGATTCAGTTTTTCACAGTTGGCACTTTTTGTAGAAGATGTTTCTGACAAGGATTACGCAACTGGAAAATTGATAATTGAATTAAAAGTAATTGGAGAACCAAATACTGCTATTAGCGGAACAGGAACAGCACGAATTGGAATTTTAGGAGGTTCTAACTTGGATTTATTTAAAAATCTAAATGAGCTTAATTTACAAGTTGCAGAAACAACTAATGCAGATGGAGAAGCAGTTGTATTTTTTGTAGGTCCAACAGGTGCATCATCTCCAACATTTACCTTTGAATTTGCAGATAATTTTAATGAATTTGCAAATGAAGCTATAACACCACTCAAATTAATTTTAGATAGATTGGATGTCAATGACGGAACTAATGATTTTGCTATGGAAAATATTGAATTGTTTTCAATGGATATTTTCAGAGATGATATAAAAATAATAATTACAAATGAAGAAGGGATAACAGAAAGAGTTTTTCCAAGCGATTCAAGATTAGTGTTGACAACTGTAAAAAATGTAATTAAAGGAACTTCATGCCTTATTTACCAAAATCTAATTGGATTAAATGCAGAGGGTTGTATCAAAAGCACTTCTTGTCCTTGTCTTGGAACAATGCCATTAACAAATAAGTTATTTAATGTAGTAGCAGGAACAGCCCCAGCACCATCAGTTATAGGAATTATTTTATTTGATGAATCAGGGGGATTATTATTCAACAAACCTGGTGGAACTGGAAAAATATTTGATGAGTTACTTACGAGAAATGAAAATTACATATTAATGACTAGTTCACCTGAACTAACTTCAAATATATTATCTTATGGCAAGCCACAAGAAACAAAGTCATTTACCTGTGAATCAGATGGAATCGCTAAGCAGAAAGTTGTTGTGGTAGTAACTGGAGATACTCTAAATTGTGGGAGAGGTGATAGATGCAATTATTACGCCTACATTCAAACAGATGGAATAACAATAGGAGATACGCAGTGTAATTTCCCCCAGTGATATGGTTAAGAAAAAAATAAAATACCCGATGTTAGGAGAATCTAAATGGTAAAAAAAGATAACAGAAATTTATACATTGGAATTATAATACTTTTGTTCATTGGTCTATTTGTTATATTCTTTGCCGATTTGATAGTTCCAACACTTTCATCGACACCGATAAGATTTGATGTCAGTGAAGGAATAAACATCAAAGTAGATCCAAGTTCTAGTTCTAGTACAGGAACATCAGGAAGATCATGTGTAATTTATCCAAATGATCAAGGCTGTTAATGAGGATTATTGTGATGGATGTAATGCCTTTGGTAAAGTAAAATACTGCCCTTCATGTTTTATTGAACGTTCATATCGAAACACTAAATTTTGTGAAAGCTGTTATCCACTTCACGAAATGACTCATTAAAAGATGAAAAACTTCATACATTGTAACGATTTTTTCTGCAAGAATATATAGAAGGGCTTTGGAGAAGGTCAAAAAGGAAGCCAAAAAGGTAATCTTATAAAGCTCTAGTCATACGATTTCTTGTGCCAAAATTGATGATGCCTATTTTAGTATTATTCTTAATATTTTCATTACCAATTGCAACTGTTTACGGTCAGGAAGCAGGTCAGGAAGCAGGTCAAGATGCAGGTCAGGAAGCATTAGATGGCATTATGGTAATTATCCCACAAATTGAAGAACTAATTGGAGATCCATTTGAAAGAGTCTTTGCAGATGTAGGAACTTTTGCAGCAGAAAGAGGAATCTTAATTATTGGTGCATTAGCATATTTGGGAATTTTTTATGTTGTAGGTAAAGTAGCAGGAGGAATTGCAAAAAGGGTAATTGAAAAATGGATTGAAGGACCAATTGCACAGAAATTGGAACTCTCATGGATTAAGAAAAAAGGGGAAGAAGAAAAAGATGAAGATGAAGAAGACTCACTCTCCAATCCAAAAACTCTCATACCAAAAACAATCTCATGGTTCTTCTATGTGATAGGAATAATTGCAGCAGTTAATACACTTGGGCTTCCAGCATTTGCAGAAGCACTTGCAGTAGTAGGTTTATGGATTCCAAAATTAATTGCAGCAATAGTAATAATTGTTTTAGGAACAGTTTTTGTAAAGTTTGCACTTGCTTGGATCTTAGAAAGAAAATGGTTTGGTAAGGAAACAGAAGATTTCAAAACCATGTCAACTGCACTCAAAGTAATCGTCTATTCAATGGTAATTGCAATCGCACTCACTACCATAGAGATTGGAGAAGATGTAATACCAGTTTTAGTTCAGGCATTTGCTTGGGCATTGGCAGGGGCATTTGTTATTGCAGTTGGATGGGGAATGAAAGAGTTTGTTCCAAATTGGTGGATGGGTAGAGAAAACAAAAGCATGGGAATAAAGATTGGAAATAAGATTGAAACAAAAACAGATGAAGGAATAATTGATCGGATCGGTAAACAACAATTTAGAATAAAAACGAAAGATGGAAAATTTATAATTGTTCCACACAAAGATATGTTAGACGTTCATTTTGCAATAACAGAAACAGATAAAAATAAAACTGACGATCAAACTGACGATCAAAGTGACGATCAAACAGACAAAAACGTAATAAAATCAGAAAAATAACCAATTTTTGATCAATCCTTATATCATACCACATCAAAAACCAATTTATGTCACAAGCACAAGAAAACCTTCAAGCATATTGTGTTAAATGCAAAGCTAAAACTGATATTGCAAATCAAGAAGAAGTAACGATGAAAAATGGTCGTTTAGCTTTAAAGGGAAATTGCAAAAAATGTAATACCAAAGTTTTCAGAATCACGGGTAATTCTAAAAAGAAATAAACCCAATTCCTTTTTTTCTAAACACTTTTTAATAATTATAGAATATACCAAATGTTCAAGCTTCAAGGGGAGTTTTATTCATTGGGGCATGACAGAAGGAGTGAGGAAAATTGACTGGAAATCTTCCATCCAATTTTGCCTCACTTCTATATTTAAAGTGACAAAATCGACAAAATGAATAAACCTTAAGTGTTTAGTAATAATTTGATTTGAGGCTATTTATGGAAGATAAGCAAATTCAAGCAAACGAGCCTATTCGTGAACACAAACTATTTAGAGGAATTATGCTTTCCTTCCTATTTTCATTAATTGTTATTGGTTCAATTTCTGCTTTTGCACAAGGAGGATTCATAGAACCGTTCAAGGTCCAAGAAATAAAAGAAGCTCTTGAAATTGATGATGATATTATTGTGCCAACTGACGGTTTTCGATATGGAATAAAATTATTTAGAGAAGCAGTAACAGAATTTTTTACATTTGATAAATCAGATAAGGAAGAACTAAACATAAGACTAATTGATGAACGTGCAAAGGAAATTGCAATACTAGATGCAAGGGGAGATGAAATTCCAGATAGTGTTGTTAAAAATTATGGAGATAGAATAGACAGAGCAGAAAGATTCATTACATTACAAACAGATGATAATGAAAGTATTGATACAAGAACTGTTGTCAGAACTGCATTAGAACAGCACAAAATAAGATTTTTAGATAAAATTGAAGCACTACAAGATAAGCCAAGTGATAGCGTACTCACAAGAATTATTCAAGAATTTGGAGATAGGATTGAAAGTATAGTTGATAGAATTGATCAAGATGAGGTTGCAATTGTAAAAAACACAATTACCATTGTAAAACAAAAACAAGCAAACATAAGATTGGCTGAAATGGTTGGAGATGTCGATACAATAAAAAGGGAAATGGCAGAACTTGAAGAAATCGATGATAAACTAAACAGGCTTCATCTTGCAAGCTTATGTTCAAGTCCTATCAAAACACTTTCAATTACTTCTTTTGAGGATATTCAACGTATGTGTCCAATTGCAGTTCTAATCGAAGATCAGATAAGAGATGAGCTAGAAAATTGATCTATTTTATAATGTACTCATCTATGTTGTCTCGACCACAACATAATACCAATCAGGGGCAAATACCCCTGTCTATTTTAATATGAACAATGGCTGCTGTCGGTAGATTCGGAGCTCTCCTTGCGTTTGTATCAATTATAATTATAGTATTTTATCTCAAACCAAATCAAGACTCAATAGATAACATACGAGATCTATCATTCATTGTTGGTGGGGCTTTCTTTCTTGGTTTAATTTTAGCAATCGTAGGTGCAAGACGACACGCTAGAAAACATGGTTGGATAACATAATGGGAAAACGGTTATGGTTATTTTTTTTTGTAATTGTTCCTTTGGTCTTGGTCACTAGTTTTTATATCCTTGATCCTCAATTAGCAACAGATAGGTTTGTTCAATTTATCAAGGATATATTAGAACCATTTACTATGGCTCAACATTTTGAGGACTTCACTGATAATGTACCATGTGATTTCCAGTCCACGCCTAATGAACCATGTCCTTGAGGAATAAGTAATGGGATTCCAAATAGATTATTTAGAATTATTTAGACAATTTATCTCAAATCTACAATTCATTCAACAGTTCGGTTTACTAGGTATATTTTTTGTTCATATGATTCCATCAATATTTTTCGTAGCAGAAGGAGTCATAATTGCAGCAGTAATAAGTGGTATTCCTCCGATCACAATTGTATTTTTTGCAATACTTGGAGGAACAGTTGGAGATTTCCTATGGTATGCTCTTGGATATTATTCATACAGAAAAATCAAAAAGATTGAGAATATGAAATTTCAAAGGGTAATCAGTCGTTATAAGAAAGCAGCCTTTTTGTATTCAGCATTTCCAGGTGGTGAAATCCTAATGGTGTATGCTGGGATAAAACATTTTCATATCATGGACATACTTCCTTTTGTTATAATAAGTAATTTGATAAGAGCTGGTCTTGCAGTGGGAATTGTAACAGGAATCATAACATTCTTGCCTGAAATAATTAAACAAATAATATTTTAAGCACATCTTCTCAAAGAAACCGTGCCAAAAAAGAATAAAGATTCTAATTTTCTGAAAATAAAAAAATTATGGAAGGCTCATAATATTGCTAAAGGCAAGGGAGATATTTCACAGGCAATTATTGTTGGTAAGAAAATTCAAAAATTACAGATAAAGATGGATATTGGTTATGTTGCTGATTTCTCTCACTTGGAGGAATTAAAAATATGAGTGAAATAAGTTCATTAAATATTAAAGATGTAGAAAAATGGATAGCAGATAATATAACAGCAATAATATCAGAATTCGATAGTAAAGAACCTTATAGCAAATTAGAAACATTAATTGCATTTGAAATACTCCGTGACCTTTTAAGAACAATTCAAGGTAATGAGCCATTTGCTATGGATAAAAATACATACAAAAAATTGTTGCAAATGACACGAACCAAAAGACATTACTTTAGAGTATCTTTAGATCCTGAATATTCTAAGGAATTCCAATTGGAGAAAAATGAGTAGAGTTCTAGCTGTAATTGCAATCTTAGCTGTCGTGGGTTTTTTCGTTTTCTATACACAGTCACCTGATATAGTTCAAGCAGCAGCCAAACAAGTTTTCCAACCTGAATGGGTTGGTAAAACATTTTCACTTGGAGAAACTATTTCAATATTAGAAAGACCACAATTTTTTCCTGAACTAATTGATGATGTTGCAATTGCAATAGGCTTTGAGGAATTTACAGAAGATGATCTACCACAAGAGTATCGTGATCTTGCAGAAGAACAAAGACAGGCAGAGGGAACAGCAATTGAAGAACAAGAAAAGGAAGCTATAACTGGCGACCTAACAAAGTCACAAATTGTTGCACCAACTGACAAGCATGAAGCAGGAGATGGCAAACAAGCAAAAATTATAAACACTGGAAAGGTTGCAAGTGAATTTACAAAAGGAGAAATAATTCCAATCACAGGAAAGCTAAATGTTCCTAATAGATTAGCTCCATTATTTTATAATCTAGTTGTTTATTGTTGTGGAAATTTTGAAGATGAGCTTGTTGAAAAAAATCATATCGCTACAGATGGTAATGGAAATTTCATCTATAAGATAATTACAACAAGTAACTTCCCAAGTGGAACATATGACGTTACAATTTCAACGCTAAGTGCTGACAATAGAAGATTGATTGAATACACCTGGCAATTCTTTTTGTCAGAGTCAGGGGCTTTGTTCACTAGCGGAGAAAAAAGCTAGAGGAACAAAGTATACTTTTTGCCTCCAGAAGATCCTAACAGGCCATATTATACAGTTCCATTATGGTATCCATATTTTTTCATGGCACTCGGAACTTTCTTCTTCGTACCAATAGCGATAGCATTGAACGTATTAACAACTGAACTTGTATTCGATGTAGAGTTACTAAAAAAATATGGAAGTACATTCCCTGCATTTTTTTACTGGCTAGGTGCAGCAGCATTTGGATCTTTAATACTAGTTGCAATCGGACTTCACATGATGATCTACGCACATAAAGAAGAATAATTTTTCTATTTTAATATGATGTTTAACTAATTCTGCTATTTTGTTGTAGAGAATGGCTATCCCAAACGCACTAAGAGTATTCGGAAGGAACTTCGGATTAGGATTTATCTTTTTGATATTCCTATCACTGATCTTCGTAATAGCAGGAGCTATTGGAATACAAGGTGTAGCAAATCTAACTGACATCGGAGGAGCTGTTGCAGAAGGCAATATCGCTGTAATATTATTTGCAGTGTTTACTGTATTTGCAATCGGAGCTATCGCCCTCATAGTATTTGCATTGAGTTCAAGAGTCGGAGGAGTATTCGGCTTGAAGGAAAAACAAACACAGCTTCCAACAAAAATCAAGGTTGTTTCAGTATTAATTCTTGGCTTGCTCATAGTAGTAATCTTAGGGGCATTAGAATCGTTCCTATCAGGATTAGATGAAACATTTGGTGGATTCACTATTCAAGGACTAATTGCAGCCTTACAAACTGGCAATGTAATGACTTTCCTCGCCAATCTGATCGTAATTGCGATAGTAGGAACAATTGTTCTTGCTGCTGCTAGTTACTTCGGAAAATTATCAGCAAAGGCAGGAAACAAAGGACTCAATAAATTCTAAACACCTTTTCTTTCTTTTTTTTTATTCATCGTAATTAGATTATTACTATGACATACCTCAAGTTTACACCAAATATCAAATTTTGTGCTATTTTATTATAGTATGGCAAAATCCAATAGAAAAGGAATGTACGCACTAGGATTAATAATTCTAGCTGTCGTAGCCGTCTATGTAGTAGCTCCCGATACTTTTACTGGACTGTCAGTAGGAACGGGTGGAGTACAAACTCAACCTCCAGGTGCAGGAGATATCGGAGCTCAAACGTATGAAGGACCTGTAACGATCAATATTGTGCATAGAAATTCTCTTGATTCAGCACAAGCTAGGATCGAAGGAGTTGACATTGTTACAAACTACTTCAAACAAGTCAATGGACAATTCAAGGCTATCGGAAGTGGATCAGGTAACACGATCAATATTGATCAAACTACCAACCAAATCTGGATGGCTTCACAAGTTCCAATTGGAAGTTCATTCTATATCGCCCCCAGTTCAACATCGGACTCAAACCTCAATCCAAGAATTAGAGGCTTTGACTTTTTCGACATTACTGGCGATGGTCAAAAAGAATGGGTATTTACAATTGATTTGACTGGTCTTAGCATACGAGGAGGACAAACTTCACCAACAGTTGATCTGTTTGTTGATTCATTCACATCAGCAGCACCAGTGTTCGTAAACTTACCAGCAGATGATCTTAATGTAAGTACATCGTCTGGCAATCGTAACTTCATTGAGTGGGATGTAGCAAATGCACCAACAATTAGCTCTGCATATCCAGTGTATGAAATTGAAATAAAAATCAATTCAACACAATCTGCAAAGTGGGATCGTGGTCAATCAGAACTTGTTATTCCTAACATGGGAACAGTAAGTCTTGGTGACATGGAAAGACAAATCAGTGGACTTGATACAATCTATACAACCACTGGAGGCTTCACACTCAAAGAAGCTAACTATGTAACCATCAACCAAAACACACAGAACAAAACTGATTGGGATCTAGAACTAGTTACTAACTTCGGTGCAGCAGAAGCTTACCAAATTGATCTAACGATAAGATACATCACACCAAGTCTAGGATCAAACGAAGTAACTGACTCTGTAGTTCTCGCAACAACATAGACAAATACTCTCTTTTTTTTCTTTTTTTTATTTATACTAGTGCCATTTTACATTGAGTATGTCGATTACAAGTAATGCACAGGGCTTTGGTGTTACAACAAAACTTTGGTTTGGAATTACCCCAATAATTTTTGCATTTTTTCTACTTGCAAATATTAACAATGATATTGACTTTGATGTTGCACTTGCTTTCATTTCAATTTTTGTAGTTTCATTATTGATCTTATCATATTATTCTAAAGGCGAAAACAAAAATTATCTTAGACAGTTCAACGCATTTTGGTTGCAAGATGTTACTGGAGGTAAAGCCCTTTGGTTGTTAATTGCAATAGGCGGAATCTTTGGTTCTTGGGGAGTTTCATTACTAACTGATTCAGTTTTTCTTGGAATTATTTTATCAGGAGGAGTTTTAATGATTGCATTTCTCCGTACTGGCTCGATCCTTGTGCCTATTTTTGCGCATGGAATTTGGAATTCTTTTGTTGTTGCAGCCTCTCAAGGATTTTTAGGAGATATTTTCCAAACGAATACTAAATTACTTTCATCTGTTCCAATCACTGTTCCACAAATCGGAATCGGATTACCAGGTTTTGCAAACTTCTTCACAGAAATAATTTGGCAAATGACTTTGGTTGCCAGCGCAGAAGAGAGCATGAAGGTTGCAATTTTAGTTTTCGTTTTGGTTGCACTTAGGAGAGGAAAGAACTTCATCGATGGTTCTACTGCACTTGGAATTGGAGCTGTTTCTGCTGTTGGCATATGGTCAGTCTTGCATACAATCAATACAGTTGCGATCTCATTAATGGTAATAGGAATTCCATTGATTGTTCATTACTATATCATGCCAGTCCTAATGCCAATTGGGATTTGGTTAGTTGGCTAAAAAAATAATTATAATTATTTTAGTAATTTTAGCGATTCCAGTTCTGATTCTATTTGAGGATGGATTTTTTAATATGGAATTTGATCCATTACCATTAACTCCTCAATGTGCTTCGATTGGTCAAGCAGGAACATTTGAAAACCCTAATCCAGATTTTGTTCAAAGATTTTTTGACAAAGACAGAATTTGTCAAACACTTAATGTAAATGATCCAAGCCACGATGAATGTATTGACGAATGGCTTAATGGTACACCAGGTTTTGAGGGTTCTTCAATTCCACCACAAGATGAGTTTGGTAGACTTAAAGATGAAGAACAGTATTTCAGTGTCATATTCCAGTGTTCTACTCCTGATGGTAGAGTCACACACAATTTCATATCCTTATAATTAAGCACAAAAACTAATTTGCTTGACTAGCTAACACTACATTTTGCCATTTTATTCTGAATAGCATGGTAAAGAAATCTTTCCTTAAACGTAATGAGGTTAAAGTCGGATTTTTAGCACTTGCCGTTATAATATTATTTGGTATTGCTGCTAGTATTACAGATGTTTTTGTACCTGGTTTTGATGCAATACCATTCACTGTTCCAATTGATTTTGATACTATTGGTGGGATTGACTTAGAACAATTTCTTGGGAGAACAATTCCATTATCATTTGCAGAAAACCTAGCTATTGAATGTAGAATTTGGGTTCAAGGAAACATAATTGATGTTGGTGGAGGTAAAACAGATATTGGTTTCTCAACACAAACATTCAATCCACAATTTCAACTTGACGTAATCAATATTAGAACTGAAAGGGAAATATCTACAATTGAAGCGGAAATAAGATTACGTTGTGATCCAGTAGGGGCAAATCTAAATCCTGACTTTTCTTCCTACACTTTAACTGGTGGAACATTGGAGTATTGGTGGACTGTGCGTGACGAAGGATCAAGTCTTAAAAGTTTTGATGATACAACCAAACGAGTTGGAATCATAAATAGAAATAATCTCTTACCAAGAGAAGATGTTTTACAAACATCAAGTGGTGCTGGAGTTACTCTCGCTACCCCATTCATTACTGGAAGGGAAATTGATAATGCACTTTCATCTCCATTTGAAGTTTATTTTTCTAATGTTGGGTTAGTAATTACTGTAAAGCCCGAATTCAATTTAAAACTATTTACATTTGAAGGAACTCAAAAAATATTCATAGTAGACCATAAAGAAACTGCAACTGTTTCACTAAATGCAGGAGTTGGAAACATTAAGGTTTTCAATCAATTAGTTGATGCGCCAACACCAGCATCAGAAGTTGTAACACTGGTAAAAGTAGCTGTATCAGATAGTAAGGGAACAACTTTGTTTAGTGATTCAACAAACATTAATCTTGAAGTAAGAATTAGACTTCCAGAATGTCCAGATGGGGCTTGCGGTTCTCCAAGAGTTGATGTATTCTCACCATCAACAACGGGCGGAAACATATTGAAAAGTGTTCCAATAACTGCAAAGAAACTAGTTGAAGCTTCTACAAACACTTACGAATTTTTTGATACAAACATAGAGATACCAAACAATCCAAAAGCAGGTAATTGGTTCGTTATTGCAAAACATGATGTAAGAACAGGTACGGATGAAGGACAGTTTACTGTGTTAGAAAGAGATAATCAAATGGAAGAACCTCCCAAAAAAGTATGTGTAGGAGATGATTGTCCAGAAGAAAAAGAAGAAGAAGAAAAAAATGGTGGCATGATGGACTTTTTATCAATTGGAAAGTTTATTAAATGTCTTGAAGATTTCTCAAAGACTCAACAAACTTCTTGTCTAAATGATTCAGCATTTTTCCTAATTTACGGAATTATAGCAATCGTGGTATTATTGTCAGTAGTAGGTGGTAGAAGATAGCAAAAAAAAAAGGAATAAGACGACATCTTACCCGTAACAGATCAATCGCATTAGGAATAGCTTTAGTAGCATTTGGTCTAGTCGGACTTGGTATAGTTGATATTGGAATTGACCTTTTTGAAGGAGGAGCTTTTGTTGAAGGAACAAGTTTCAGTGTTCAAATTGTATCAAGTGTATTCCCACTTGAGCTAGTTCCGAATCACGGTGTTGATTGTTCTATTTGGACTGAAGGATTTATTGTAGCTACTGATGGTTCAAAGAGAACAATTGGTTTTGATACAACCGTCTTTCAACCCCAGTTTAGTTTAGATGTATTTGATCCGACAACACGCTTGCAAATTGAAAAAATTGATACTGAAATTAGACTAAGGTGTGTTAGCCCAATAGGACTTTCCTCCTCTCAATTTGTTTTAACGGGAGGAACTGTAAGTCATTCTTGGGAAGTTGAAAACAGGGCAACTGGACAAAGAGAACAGATAGGTGCAGTAAATACAAAAATATTAAGTCCATCAAGTAATGTATTACAGGCTTCAACTAGCGGATCTGGAATTAGACTTGCTACTTCTGGAATTTCTGCTGCATTAATTGAAAGTGCAAATATTGATGGTGGCGAAAACAACTACCTTGTAGAACTAAGATTAAACATTGTTTATAATTTAAAATTTGATCTAAATACTTCTTCTCCTCCTATTCAAAATATTGCAATTGGAGCTTTGGTTTCACAAATTGGTTCTAATGCTGGAGAATTTTTAACAGTTTCACAAGAAATTGTAAATCCACCTGATCCATCATCAAACATTGTAGATATTACAGCAACAAAAACAATACCATCTCCAATGTTCAAGAGTGATCCATCTCCACAAGTAAAAATCACTGTGGACTTGCCACTATGGGATTCTGCTAATGAATCATTTCCAAGAGTAAACATCTTCCAACCAACCTTTGATGGAAGTTTAACTGCAACAACATACCTTAACAATATAGCATTATCAGGAAGATCAGGAACTATATTCTCAAGTACAATTGATTTACCTGGCACACTAAAAATTGGACATTATCTAGTTGAAGCAACTTCTTCTACTAGAACTGGATCTGATAGTGCAATCTTTACAATTTATGCAGATGATCAAGATCCAATGACTCCAGTTCCAACAAGTCCATGTGAAGATGCGAGAGATGGTTATACAGCAAAAGATGGAAGATTCCTTACAGGAGATGCAGCAGCACTACAATGTGTATTGGACCTATCTGATGATCCTCCACCTGATCCATGCGAAGGACTTACAGGTAATGCACTAGATGATTGCAAAGGAATTGTGGAACAATTTACAGGATGTAGTCAAGGATTCATTGAACAAACAAGAAGCGAGTTCTTTGTAATTGTAGATATAATTGGAACATCAGGAAATATTGTCATTCAATCAGGATTTACTACAAATGACGATCCAATATGTGTTTCAAATGAAACAATCGCCACAGCCAATTTGTTACTAGAACAAAATGTAAAAGGAGAACCAGCTCCTCTATGTACTGACACTCTAACAGTAGATTGTATAGCTGTTGATGATAATGGAGGACAAGAAGATACAACAGGAGTAGAGGATAAGATAACTGCAACTCTAATATCTGGAGAAGCAAATCCAGTAATTTTTTATCAAATTGTATATGATGGAGGAGATGAAAAAGGAATAATTGACTTGGAATCACAACAGATTGACTTTTCAGTATTACAATTTGCAGGAGTTCCCTCTAAAAAAACCGAGTTCTTTGAATTAAAAAGAATAATTGTTATTCCTGCCATTGACATCACACCAATACTATCATCAATCAATACAGTTCAGGCTTCACCTGATTTCAAATATACTTGGTCAGCAGAAATTATAAAATTAGATGGTACAAAGAAAAATGCAATACTTGAAACTTGTCATAATACTTGTTCAAAACTAACAATGACGACACAAGGAGTTCAGATAAAATCATCAATCATAGGTGTAAATCTATGTGCAGTTGAATCATTAACCGCAACAGAAAAAACTATGTGTGAAGAAGCTCCAGAAAAAACATTCTATCAGATCGGAAGTTCAGATATTCAGCCAAATGAACTTGACAAAGCTTTTGCAGATGCCTTCCCAAATACCATTCTTGAACAGGGAGATCTTGTAACAATCAAAGTAGAGATTGAAGGAAGCTTCAAACCAAAAATAGATGGAGTTGTTAATCAAGCAGTGATTACTCCAATGGAATGGAGTCACGCATTTACTTGGATTCCACAGTTCGGGGATGATAAAGAACCATGTGCCACTCTAAGCGGTCAAGCTCAACTTGACTGTGAAGGAAACCCAATTGGAAAATCAGATGCTTGTAAAGATCTTACAGCAAACGAATGTAATATGTTATTACCGCCAAAAGATCCTTCAGGATGTAAGGACACAGTAATTGGGGATAAAATAGTTAGATTATGTTATGGTATAGATGATGAAGGTGCAGATGCAGGAAGTTTCGGTGGAGATACAATCGGATCAAAAGGTAGTCCAGGTGTTTTAGGAATTGCAGAATGTCCAGAAGGAACTACCGCAACTGATTGTGCAGATATTCTCTTGCAAATTCTTGAACAAAGACTTGCTGGAATTTTAGGTATTAGTGGTTCAACAATTACCGCAATAAGTAACAACGCAGTTCTAATTATCGGTCTTGTCATTGTTATTTTAGTAATTGCAATTATAGCTAGAGTGGCAATAAGAAAAAAATTAAGACGATCAGGATTCTAACTATATGGTCAAAAAAAGAACGCTTGGATTAGATGTTGGAATAATTATTGCAGTAATATTTTCAATAGTAGCAGTGGTTCTATTTGTTCCATTTGACGATATTATTATTACAACAACTCAAGAGGATTTGGAAAACATTAACCTCGAAGTTCCTGATGCAGATAAGTTAGGACAAAATTCAATCCTTCAAGGTTCTAAAGAATTGTTTGAAGATTCATTACAAAATCCATTAGAAATTCTGTTAGATGATTTATCAGCAGTTGGAATTGGAGAAGGAGTTACAGAAAAATTTGCTATTGCACCAAAAATAATTCTAGTTGATGCAAACCAAGAACAAACACTTTTTGAAACAACATTGATTATAGAACCACTTGATCCAAGAACAACAATAATTATTGAACCCGAACTTGTTGAAAAAGAATCAGTAGTTAGGTTTTACATTGACGATGATTTTTCTTCCCAACTAAACAATGAAGGAACTAGACATCATCAATGGACAGGTTGGGAAAAAGCAGTTCAAGGAAATCATCCTGCACCAAGTTGGCAGTTCACAAGAGATTGTGCAGGAATTGTTGAACATAATAACGGTTGTTTGAGAATGACAGCTCATAGAGATTGTATTGATACAATGAATTTCAAATGTCCAGCTTTCACAAGAGGCTTCTTTGGATTCTTTAAGATAAGAGATATTTCAGATTGGACACAGCAAAGACCATTCAAAGTTGGCTTTGATTATTCCGTAGAAGGAAAGCAAAGAAACATCCAATATCTAGCTAGAATCAACGGACAGGTTTTTGAATTGCCAGCAGTAGCTACTGGACATTTTGAAGTTGATGTCACTGATATCCTTTGTACTGAAACTGCTCAAAGTATTCAATGTGACAATCTTCTAAATTTCCAGTTTGGACTTAACCCGACCAACAGTGATCATGTGGATGGGCAGATCACTTTTAACAACGCATTTGCTTCTGGACCATCAGTTGTAAAGCGAGAAGCCATTGATCTCTTGGACCAGCTCACTCTATTTACAAGGGGAGGAATTATCGACTTTGGATTCATCCAAGTTTCATTGGAAGGAATTTCTGTGAATCCAAATGAAAAGGTAGTAATGCAAGGAATTATGGAAATTCGACTTGATGATGTTACAGTAGATACAAAAAGACTATCAGCTACGGGATCTACCTCTATTGACAGGAACAGCATATCAATCAATATAGAAGGTAGACCTACACTTGCGTTCTCACTTGATGATGAGGACTTTACAGAAGGATTCCATGATTTCAAAATAATACTTCGTGACTTTACAATAAATCTTGGAGAAGGAAGTGACACTAGAACATTTGAATATCATAAAACATTTGTAGCTTACATTTTGGAATTCAACTTCAATGGCGACCAGTTTGCAGCAATTGGGGAAAATAACATAGTAATCAGTGTTTTCAAAAATGATTCCACACTAAAGACTTGTGGTATTACACTGGGGATGGACAATACAGAACCCGAAGTAAAACCTCCAGTAGTTCAAGTATTAGAGCAAGGCTTTACAATAATCACTACAAATCCTGATGCTGGAAAATCTGCTGACGATGATATTGGTAAAACAAACCGAATCTATTGCAGTATCTATCCAAATCTCCCAAGAGATTCAAATCTGCTTTTCAAGATAAATCAGGATTTCTTTGAAGTTGCTTCTCCAGCTAGTCAAAAAAATTGGGATGTAACCTGTAATAGAGATGGCTGTACTTCCAATTTTGGTTATAGTGAGGTATTCGAGTAATGGCAAGTATTAACAAGAAAGGGGCAACATTTGGAATAATTCTTCTAGCAATTCCTGTATTGCTAATCGGATCTCATTTCATAATTGCACAGGATGAACTAGCCCGACAATATACCATAAGAGAATTTCAGGAAACGACTTGTGGAATAGGAGGAACTTGTGTAACAAATTCAGTTTTAGATCCTGCAACTGCAAGAGCTCCTGAAGGAGTTACAGAACTTGATACTGTTTCATCAACAGATAATATCATAGACCAAACAGCAGATGCTACACAAAGCCCAATATTTCCAGGTGGTTCAGAATCAATGGAACTAATAGGAGTAATAACAAAAATAGACTCATTTGGTAACAGAGTAACAAAAATCGTTTCAATAGAATTACCAACCTTATCTGTTGTGCTTGATCCAGAAACAGGCTTTGATATTTCAACTGGAATAATTGAAGCAGTATTAATCATAAAAACAGAACCTTTAGTTCAGATCAATACAGTTGGAACATTCAGTTTTGTATTAAACGGTAAAACAGTTGAAACATTTGTTGTTAATGATATTGGAAGAACAAACTCTGATGGAGAAAGAAGAATAAATGATGATATTCCAATATTCTTTTCATTTGCAAAGCACGTTGATCAGTTTACAGATGATGGGCTTTCCACAATTTCATTGTTCATTGATGATTTAGTCATTGAAAAAACTCCAGATCGTTTTGGAATAACAGATTCAGAATTCTATACAGCACAGTTTTTCAAATCAGATGTTATTACAAAGATAACAAATGAAGAAGGAGGAGAAGATATTATCTTCCCAATTGACGATCAGATAAAAATATGCGCACAAAATACATTCATTCCATTTGCTACAGAAGAAGAAAGTTTCGGTGATCCGATATCAATACCACACCCACCGATGGGAACTGTAACATTGACTAATCCTGATGGAACTAGTGATGTAATATTTCAAGCAGTTGGGGAAGGAACTTGTACTAGTACAACCGAGTGTGCCTCAACCTGTACGTTTACAGATATCTCAAGAAACTCTTTCTATGAACTAGAATATAGAGATCCAATTCTACTAACTAACTTTACTACACCATTCTCGCAAAAGAACTATGCTTTTTCTTGTTGGTATACAGATGAAACAAAAGTCGCAAGGAACTGTAACATACAGCCATGAGTTCTAAAACTGAAAAAATTCATCATAAAAAAGAAGTTCAAATTGCAATAGTAGCTAGTATTTTCGTTATTATCATAATACTTGGAATGGGATTCAATGATGTGATATCTCTTAGTAATTTCATTGGACTCGATAATTTCCAAGAGTCAATTCAAGTCCTGTTTGAAGAGGGCTTTGCACAATTTGGAATAATGGCTGCCTTCTTCTATGGTTTTCTGCCAGTTACTTTGATGAAACTTGGAATAACAGGAATTGTCGTAAGGGTTTTAGATCTTGGCATTTCTCCACTTTTCTTGGTTCTATTTTTCGCACTTGGAAGATTAATTGGTCAAGGAATTCTATATGCGATTGGTAGATTTGTTTACAGATTGTTAAAAGGAAAAGATCGTGAACTTGCAGTAGCCGACCACTTTTTACACAAATACAAATTCTTAATCTACCTACTTACACCACTGCTCGGCAGCATAGGTGATCTGATCATGCTTGTATCAGGCCATCAACGAATAGGATTTATGAAAATTGCACCTGTTTTGTATGTAGGAAATGTATTATCAACGGCTCTTTGGATATACTGGACAGTTTCCACGATCAGTTTGCCAGAACTATTTCCTTAACAACTTAATCAACTAGATCAAATCATTCGATAAATTACCAAGATTTTACCCATTTTCTGTTGTGGATGCGGAAATTAAGGAGATAGGGTTTATTGTTACTTTTGCACTTTTAATTGGATTTGGTTATTTCAGTATTTCATTAGACGACCTGGCGTTTACACAACCAGCTCCTCCGTATCGATATTTATCCATTGAACCACAGGAAGCTTATGCAGATGTACCAAACATTTTATCTAAATATAATTACGATCCAATACTGACTTCTGCATTACTTGTAATGCCTACCGCTATAGACTTTCCTCCGCCTGATCCTGCAAAATATTTTGCACAAAGATACAGTAATGGAATTGAAATAGAACGAGGATTCATAGAATTCCAAAAGTTTTTTATAGAAAACATTAACAAATTTGATTTTTTACCACCGATTTTACAATCTGCTTTTGCAGTAAATTCCCCACCATTTACTTTACCAACTCCTGATTTCTTTGATGATTTTACAACAGATAAGGGATGGAGTTTTAACGGAACAGATGTAATCAATATTTTCACAGCAACAGGAACAATTAACATTACCCAACTTGGAACTGGTGCTGGTTCTCCACCAAATTATAGAACGATGGGATCATTAGACATTGATCAGTTTTTGACTGGTGGATGGGATGAATCAAAATGGACTCTTAGAGCAAAATTACAAATGAACGCCTCATCAAATACTGGTGGAAGGTTTGCATTATTAGGAATTAGTGAAAAAGATCAAACTTTTATGAGTGGATTAGCAAATGCCCAAAATTGTAATTCAGATGTATCTCTACAGGAATTTAACAAAGGTTGTTTGAGTTTTCTTGGTGGAACAACAAATCATTGGACTCAGGCATCTCATAACTCAACTATAGGAGTAAATGGATTTGGAAATACAAATCTGAACCTAACAGAACCTTACATTCTAAACAACTTTATTTATCCTGAGATAATTGTTGATGAGCCATTTATCAGATGGACAGTATATAGTGACGCTAATTATCAACACGTTTTAGGATGTACTAATGACAAGTTTGATTCTAGTTCAGGAGATTGTGATTTTGCAACTTCTATAAATGATGGTGTTACTGCACCTTCAATTTTAATAGATAGTTTATCTGGACAAGCTACAAGATGGGATAATCTAAAATTCCTATGGTTTGGAAGTTCTCAAGGAGTATCACAAGATACGATAGGAACTACAGGTTCAATCCATGAAGTATCTTTCTGGAATGGAATAAACATTACAGAAGCAGAAGTAACACCACCAACACCACCAGGTAAGCCACTGAACTTAGATGCAACTAACAACAGAGATAATAAAATCATATTGACTTGGGATGCAAACGAAGCTATTGAGAATACAGGATATTCTATATTCAGTTCAGATGATTACACAGGACCATTTACATTATTAGACACAGTTGGCAATACGACCACATTTAGACATACAGGATTAGCAGAAAACTTTGAACAGTATTATAAAATATCAGGATTCTTTAATCCTAACGGAACAAACTCTACTATTGTATTTGGCATTAGTGGTAATCCGTTTGTAAATGATACAAGCATTATTGAAACACAATTTCTATGGATGGGTGATGATACTGAGGGCTATGATATAATACGGATGCGACAAACAGGTACAGGTGCTAACTGTCCAGCTATTACAGGACCAGCAAGTGTAATTGAAGCTGGTTCAACCACTTTAAAATTATATGATCAATCAGATAATTTCGGTTGTGAATTTACAGCATACACAATGGATAGAACTACCACTCCACAATTTTTAATCCCACAGTTTTTTGAGGATTATTTATCTGCTGTAAAGTATTTTGCTGACATTGATGCAGAAGGCGATACCTCATTAAACGTACAATGTGAATACAAGAGTGTATCTAATGCAGGTGGTGGACAGATTGATCCTAGAATCAATTTAACAAGGGCTTATGAGTTGGCAGTTGAGGGATCTTTAGAACGTGACCTCACACCACCATTACTTAGATGCCTTTCATCTAATCAACAAATCCCTCAAATCGTAACTGGTGACGGTGGGCTAGATGGTGTAACTCTTTATAGAGATTCAATGGCTTTCAACAGTTCTTTCTTTGCTTTTGTAAGTGGCGTTAATGTAGAACTTAGAAATATTTCAAATGATAGAACTGCTTCTTTCCAATTTGGTCAAAGGTTTGAATTTGTCAATCCTACATTCTCAAAGGTATGGAACATACAAGAACATCCAAAGTTCGATGATACTTCATTGACAGAAGCAAAGGCAAGAGTCAATTCACTTGGAAAATTTAATCTAAACACCAACACTGACTTGACTGACAGAGGACAGATTGTTATGTTCAAAGAGTTTAACAAAACCCAAGTAGGCGGTATTGGTTTTGATACTAATAAAATTACTACCGATATTGCACAGGCAGAATTAGATGCAATATCTTTAGGCACACAAAACGCAACACCATTAGATATTTTCTTTTCACCAAATGGAACTAAAATGTATATGGCAGGTGCAGTAAGTAATGAAATAAATCAGTACA
>SMUY01133141.1_pt1 | contig 97760 bp, 91 predicted proteins | sample 2456441 | NCBI WGS metagenome assembly SMUY01 (sample SAMN11095931, study PRJNA526329) | marine sediment metagenome | biome: Marine sediment; feature: Surficial sediment; material: Deep marine sediment; isolation source: Hadal surficial sediment | place: Pacific Ocean | collected 2014-11 | depth...
CGGCGATCCATCGACACGGGACTGCGGACGCTCGTATGCCTGGTCCTGTTCCCGGCCGCAGTGATCGTGTGCAGCCTGCGGATAATCGTGCTCGCCCTCGTGGGCGCCCCGCGCCCCCGCATCGATCGTATCTACGTCCAGTTCGCCCGCTTCTGCGTGCGCGTCGCGGGCACACGGATCGAGGCGCACGGCACGGAGCACATCGTGCCCGGCCAGGCCTACGTGATCGTCGCCAATCACGAGAGCGTCCTGGATCCCGTGGTGCTGATGGCGGTGCTCGAAGACCTCGCGGTGCGCTTCATCGTGAAAAAGATGCTCGTCCGCATCCCCATCTTCGGGCAGGCGCTCCTGGCGTCGGGAAACGTGATGGTGGCACGCACGAACACGCCGGAAGACGTGCATCGTATCCGCGACGTCATGAGCCAGCGCGACCCGGACGTGTCGATCCTTTTCTACGCGGAGGGAGGACGCGCACGCGACGGAAGCCTGAGGCCGTTCAAGAAGGGCGCCTTCCGCACCGCGCTCAGCGAGCGCCTTCCGATCCTTCCGGTCGCCACCGCCGGTACCTTTCCGCTCTGGACTCCGGACACCCTGCGCATCCGCAAGGGCGGCGTGGTGCTGGAGGTGGGGCCGCCCCTTCCCGTGGAGGGGCTTGCCCTCGAGGCCCGCGACCGGCTGTGCGAGCAAGCCCAGAACGCGGTGCGCGAGCTGCGCGCGAGCGCACGACGCCGCTTGCGTGCGCTCGACATGGACCCGGGCGGAGTCGATTGACCCGAGCGCTGCCCAGCCGCGCGGCGGCTTCGCTCAGCGTATGGATCGGCAATGGAATTTCCCTACGCAACGTCGACGATTGAACCTTCTACGCTCCCGCTCGTCTCATCCCTCAGCTACGCACACGCAGCCCACTGGGGGGCACCTGGTCGTCAGCCCTCTGCCGCTCCTTGCAGCCCCAGTGGTTTGGTAGCCCCTCGTCTAGCAGCCGATAACGTCCAGGTGCCTCCCGGCTGCGCGTGGCCCGGTCGGACACACAGCTGGCGCCCTCGCTAGGGCGACCCGCGATCGAGCACCCACTGCTGATAGGCGGCATGGCAGTCGACGCTGGCGCCGATGTGGGAGCAGAGCAGAAAGCTGCCTGCCAGCTTGCGGTGCAGGAACAGGGTCTGGGTCGGCGGCTGAGGGAAGCGGTACTCCGTGAACGCCTCCACGCTGCGCTTGCGTACGCGAGCGGCCAGGTCCGAGGCCCTGAAGTCGTAGCGGCCCGGCTCACGTAGCGGCTCCGCAAAGAGCTCGCACAGCTCCACGAACACTGCCCGTTCGGTCAAGCTCTCCTCCCCGCGCACGAAGCCGAGCTCGGCAGCGAGCACGAGCAGCGTGCGATGGTCGCGCTCCACCGCGGCGATGATTAGACGCCGATAGGTGTCGGCGAACTCGGGGGGAAAGCTCCGAGCCGAGCCGAAGTCGAGCAGGGCCAGGCGCTCATCCTTGGGCTCGAACAGGTAGTTGGCAAAGTTCGGGTCCGTCTGCATGAAGTGGAACGAGAACAGCTCGCGGAAGACCAGTCGCACCAGGCTGGCGCCGATGCGATCGCGTCGCTCCTGAGGGTGCTCAGGCGCGCGCAGGTCTTCGATGGGCAGCGCGTGCACGCGATCCAGGGCCAGCACCTGTCGGGTGGAGAGATCGAGGTGCACGCGAGGCACACGCAGGCCGGGGTCGTCCTCGATCAGTCGACGGTAGCGCTCGGTGTTCCTCGCCTCGCGTCGATAGTCGGCCTCGCGCCGCAGCTCGGCCTTGAGCTCGGGGACCAGAACGGAGTAATCGACCTCGGCGGGCAGCAGCCGTGACAGCTTCAGCATCAGCGCCAGGTTCTCCACATCGCTCGAGATGCTGCGCGAGACCCCCGGGTACTGGAGCTTGAGCGCCAGGTCACGCCCATCGACGCTCTGAGCCGCGTGCACCTGGCCGATGGAGGCGGCTGCGATCGGCTCGAAATCGAACTCCGCAAAGCGCGCCTCCCAGTGCGGACCCAGCTCACGCGCGAGCACCTCGCTCACCTGCGCCTCGGGCATGAAGAACGCCTGGTCGCGCAGGCTGGACAGGATCTCCGCGAACCGGGGCGGGAGCAGGTCGTCTCCCTGGAGCGAGAGCAACTGCCCGATCTTCATCGCCGCACCGCGCAGATCGGCCAGCGTCTCCGTGACCCGATGCGCGTTGGCGGGCGTGGCCATCAGGCTGCCCTCGGTTTCACCGCGCCCGGCGACGCGGCGCAGCGCTTCCAGCGTGGCCTCGCCGGCGATACCCGCCAGCATCGAGCCCAGCCGGGCGAAGCGCTCTGCCCGTCCCTCCGGCACACGCGCGGCGCGCCGCACCCCCCTCTCCGGAACCTCACCCACGGGTCGCCAGTGTACCCGGTCTCGACGTGGGAGCGAAGTAGCCAATCCAGGCTAAAGCTCAGCGTCCCTTGAAGACGGGGGGGCGCTTCTCGAGCAGGGCGCGGATGCCCTCCTGCGCATCTTCGGTTTCGAGACTTCGAGACTGCGCGTGAGCCTCCCAGTGCGCGGCCTGCCTGGGATCCCAGTTCGCCGCCCGGTAGATGGAGGCCTTGGCCATGCGCACCGCGTGCGGCGCCGCGCTCGCGATCTCGCGCGCAAGCTCTCGGGCTTTCTCCAGCACCTGCTCCTCCGCGACAGCGTAGTGCACCAGGCCCCACTCGGCGGCCTCGCGGCCCGAGATGATGCGACCGGTGAGCAGCAGCTCCGTCGCGCGTGGAAGACCCATGAGTCGGGGCAGGATGTAGGTGGTCGCCATCCCCGGGTGCAGCCCCAGGCGGGTGAAGTTGGCGCCGTACTTCGCCCCCTCGTTGGCCACGCGGATGTCGCACACCACGGCCAGCCCCAGACCACCGCCGATAGCGTGGCCGTTCAGCGCGGCGATGGTCGGAATCTCGATCTCGAGCACCGACAGGAAGGGGCTGTACATGGCAAAGGAGCGCTCGTGGGGCAGCTGCCCGGCCGCGCTGTCGCCCCGCTGCAGCTGCGTCTTGAAATCCGCACCCGCGCAGAAGCTGCGGCCCCGACCCGTGATGACCACGCAGCGCAGGTCCCGGTCCTGGCGCACCTGCGTCACGGCCTCGCGCAAGCCCTCCAGCACGTCGTCCGTCATGCTGTTCCGGTTCTCTGGCCGGTTCAGCGTGATTTGTGCGATCTGGTCCTTGACCTCGTACAGGACGGCCGCTTCCGCCACCTCATCCCTCCCGCAGGGGCTGCCCCCCGCCTGGCAGAGCCGGGATCTTAGCACGTGATCCCTAAAGGTACCTTTTAGGAAGTCGATAAGTATATATTGAATATCTAAAGAGATTCCCTTACAATCCTCTCACTAGTATGGAAACAGAACCAACGGCCCAGGATCCGCAGCTCGAGGCGGAAGTCCACGCCCGGCCACTGTTTTGCCCGGTGGCGAGGGGGCTCGATCTGATGGGAGAACGCTGGACGCTGGTCCTGGTGCGGCATCTCCTGGGCGGACCCAGGGGCTTCCAGGAGCTGCGCAACCGCAGCGGCATCGGTCCCCGGGTGCTCAGCACGCGCCTGCGCCAGCTCACCGAGCGCGGCTTCGTGGAGCCGGTGCGGGTGGGAACGCGCTCGCTCTACGGCCTGACGCCGTTCGGGCGCACGCTCGAGCCGATCGTGCGCGAGATTGCGCTCTGGTGGGTGCGGAATCGCATGCGTGAATCGGGGCCCTACAGCGAGACCACGGCCGCGTCCGTGGTCGAGGCCCTGCCCTTCATGCTGCGCGAGGAGCGCGCACGCGGCGTCCACATCAGCTACGAGATCCGCCTGACCGGAAAGGGGGGCGGCGTCTGGACCATCACCATCGATGACGGCAGCTGCAGCGTCGAGGAGGGCTTCGCCGATCACGCCGACGTGCGCTACACGGCGGACGCTCGCGATTGGACCTCGCTCGCCCTCGGCTTCACGGACGATCGCAAGGCGTACGAGCAGGGACGTTTGATCAAGGACGGAGCCGGCGGATCCATGGCCTGGTACTTCTACCAGCCAGCCGATCCTCGCCGGCACAACGGAGGCGACGCGTTATGATTTCATTCGGACCGACCGAGGAGCAGGAGCTCATACGCGAGACCCTGCGGGAGTTCGCCGCGAGCGAGCTGCGCGAGGCCGCGCGCCCAAGCGACGAGGCGAGCCGGCTACCCGACGAGCTGCTCGGGAAGGCGTGGGAGCTGGGGCTGGCGAGCGCGGCGATCCCGACCGAGTTCGGAGGGGACGGCACGCAGCGTTCGCCCATCACCAACGCGATCATGCTGGAGGAACTGGGTCACGGCTGCGTGTCGCTGGCCGCCGCCGCGCTTTCACCGAGTCTATTCATACACCCGCTCGTCGACTTCGGCACCGAGGAGCAGAAGCGCGAGTACCTGCCACTCTTCACCACTTCGAAGTACCACGCGGCCTCGCTCGCGTTCCAGGAGCCGAGCTTCACCTTCGATGCAACGAACCTGAAGACGTTCGCGGAGGTGAAAGGCGACGGCTACGAGCTCAGCGGCCGCAAGCGGCTGGTACCGATGGGCGACCGCGCCAGCCACTTCCTGGTGCTGGCGCGGGGGGGAACGCGCGAGGGTCTGGATGACCTGGAGGCGTTCATCGTGCCGCGCGACGCCGCCGGACTGACGATCGCGCCCGAGCTGGAGAAGACCATGGGCCTGCACTCGCTGCCCTTCGTCCAGCTCGAGCTCGACCGCGTGGCGGTGAGTGCGGCCGCGCGGCTCGGCGGTGCGGACGGGATCGACGGACGCCGCCTGCTGAACAGCTGCCGCCTGGGCAGCGCCGCCCTGGCGCTGGGCCTGGCGCGCGCGGTAATGGAGTGCGCGATCCCTTACGCGCAGGAGCGCGTGGCCTTCGGAACGCCGATCGCGCGCAAGCAAGCCATCGCCTTCATGCTGGCCGAGATGCAGATCGAGGTGAACTCGATGCGCTGGCTCATCTGGAAGGCGGCCAGCCAGCTCGAGTCCGGCGTGGACGCCACGCGCGCCACGACGCTGGCGCAGACCTACGTGAACCGCGAGACCATGAAGATCGCCGACAACGGCGTACAGGTCTTGGGCGGCCACGGTTTCATCCGCGACTACCCCATGGAGATGTGGTACCGCAACGCCCGAACGCTGACCGTCCTCGACGGACTGTGTGCGCTCTGAGGCAGCAAAGGAGTACACGATGATTGATTTCGAGCTGACCGAACTCGATCAGGAGATTCTGGCCGAGGTGCGCAGGCAGGCGCTGATTTGCCGCAAGTACGCGCGCGATCTCGACGAGAACGAGGCAGAGTTCGTGCCGAAGGAGCTGCCCGAGGCGAAGGACTTCAAGAACCCCTTCAGCCTGATGTCGAAGCACACCGAGCACGATACGCCCCTCAGCATCATGGCCATGCTGGTCGCTGCGGGCGCATCCTGGGGCGATTACAGCGTGCGCATGCGGGAAGACTCGGGGGGTCTGGGCAACGCGGCGCTGCGCGCATCCGGTACGCCCGAACAGATCGAGCGCTGGAAGGACAAGCGGCTGGCGATGGCCATCACCGAGCCGAGCTGCGGCTCCGACTCGAAGGCGATCCAGACCACGGCCGTGCTCGACGGCGACGAATGGATCATCAACGGCGAGAAGATCTTCGTCACCACCGGCTGTCGTGCGGATGGCGTGGTGGTCTGGGCCACACTGGACAAGAGCGCGGGGCGGGCCGGCATCAAGTCCTTCATCATCATGAAGGGAGCCCCCGGCTTCGAGGTTACGCACAAGGAGAAGAAGCTCGGGATCCGGGCGGACGATACCGCCGCCATGGTCTTCAAGGACTGTCGCATTGCGCGCGATCACCTGCTGGGGCTGAACGAGAACATACCCAAGCAGGGGGCCGGCGGCTTCCGGGCCGTAATGAAGACCTTCAACAACACCCGACCCTTCGTGGCGGCGATCGGACTCGGCATGGCGCAGGCGGCGCTCGATTTCACCCGCGATGCACTCGCTCAGGAAGGCGTCGAGGTCGACTGGGACGGCGGCAAGCACAGCCGCTCGGCCGTGCAGCAGGAACTGATCGAGATCGAGGCCGAGATCGAAGCCGGCATGCTCGATGCGCTGCACGCGTCGTGGCTGAGCGGAAACGGTGCGCCGAATAACCTGGAGGCCTCGATCGCCAAGGCCAAGGGCGGCGAGGTGGCGCGCACGGCCACGTCGCGCTGCCTCGAGCTCCTGGGTGGTCTCGGCATCACCCGCGACCACCTGGCGGAGAAGTGGTTCCGTGATGCCCGCATCACCGACATCTACGAGGGCACGGGCCAGATCCAGCGCCTCATCATCGCGCGCGAGATCCTCGGCTACAGCTCCTCCGAGCTCAGCTAGGCACCCAAGCTTAGAGCAGCCACGCCAGCAAGAAGGGCAGCAGGGCGAAGGCGAGCAGGGTGGAGACGAGCACGAGGCTCGCCACGTCCTCGGCCGCGCGTCCGTAGCGCTGCGCGAAGATGTAGTTGAAGACGGCCACGGGCATCGAGCACTCGACGATGAAGACCTTGCGCGCGAGCCCGTCCAGCTCGAGCAGTGCGCTGAGCCCGACACCCACCCCAAAGCCCATCCCGAGCCGCAGCAGCGAGAGCGCCAGCGTTCGGCGCAGGCGCCCGAGTTGCATGCTGCTCAGGGACACGCCCAGCGTGATCAGCATGAGCGGAATGGTGAGCCCCCCCAGAAGCTCGGTCGTGTTCTGGATCCAGACCGGAACCGGCCAGCCGCTCACCAGGACCCAGACCGCGAGCGCCGCCGCATAGCTCAGCGGCATGCGCAGCAGCTCACCCGGCGACAGCCGGCCGCTCCAGATCCAGACCCCCGCCGTGTAGTGCCCGACGGCCATCACGGCGAAGAAGCAGGTCGCCAGCGCCAGACCTTCCGACCCGAACGCGAACAGGCACAGCGGCAGCCCCATGTTGCCGGCGTTGCAGAAGACCAGCGGACCGAGGAAGGTGTGCGTCGGTAGACGAGCCGCACGCAGCACCAGCGCTCCCACCAGCCCGAAGACGAACATGGCGGCCAGCGCACCGCCGGCAATCCGAAGCATGAGTGCACCGTCCACTTCGAGCGCGATCAACTGTGAGAAGACCAGACACGGCGCGCCGAAGTTCATGATGAGCACGGTCACGAGTTCCTGGTCGTAACGCCCCCCCCCGCGCGACCAGGCAAAGCCCAGCCCTGCGCATACGAAGAGCGGGGCGATGATCGAGAGCAGATCCAGGATCATGCCCGGGGCATCCCTACCCCGCCAGGCGACGCTCGAAGGCGCGCGCGGCGAGCGCGGTCATGAGCACCGCGAACGCGAGCAGGACCAATCCGTCGGCCACAAGCGGAAGCTCGTGCACGCCGATGGTTCCGTAACGGAACAGATCCACGCCGTAGGTCAACGGGTTGAGCAGCGCGAGCAGGTACGTGACGCGCGGGAACGTCTCGATCGGGAAGAACATCCCGGAGAGAAGATAGAGGGGCAGCGTGACGAATACGGCGACCGTGCGGAAGGACTCCGTTCTGCGCAAAGACGTCGCCAGCAAGATCCCCAATGCGACAAAGCCAAACGTGATCGCGACGAGTGCGCCGAGCGACAGCAGCGGATGAGCCAGGCCGATATCCGTGAAAAACGCCAGCACCGTACCCACCGTGATCACCAGCAGCAACGAGAGCAGCAAGCGGGCGAGAATTTTTCCGACCACGATGCTGGTGCGGCTGATCGGCGCCACCAGGATCGGGCGCAGAAAGCCGCGCTGCACGTCTTCGATCAGCGTGTAGCCGCCTCCGATCGCACCCGAGGTGATGGTCAGCATCAGGAGGCCCGCCCCGAGATAGCTTGCGTAGTGCAGGTCCTGACCGAGTTTCCCCGCGGGCAGGCCGATCAGCAGCACCGCAAGCACGGGCAAGAGCACCTGCGCCAGCAGGAAGGCGCGCTCGCGCCCGTAGCGCAGCAGCTCACGCCGCAGAATGGTCATCACGTCGGACACGAAGGCGGTCATTCGAGGTTCCCCGCGGTGTCGATCTTATGACCGGTGAAGTGAACGAACGCGTCCTCGAGGTTCACCTCCCGCATGCGCACGGCACGAATCCCCTGCGGCTTCAGCTCTTCGATCAACGCCACCAGCTCGGTCGGCGCGTGCTTGACCTTCACCATTACGGTGCGCTTCTCGATCCAGGCATCCTGTACGTTGGGCTTCGTCCGCAGCAGCGGCAGCGCCTCCTCGGGTCGGTCCAGTTCCAGCTCGATGTGATCGCCGCCCACCTGCTCGCACAACTCCTGGGGCGCACCGGTCGCAACCACCCGCCCCTCGTTCAGGATGGCCACCCGGTCGCAGAGGCGGGCGGCCTCGTCCATGGCGTGCGTCGTCAGGAACAGCGTGAGCCCGCTGCCACGCAGCTGCTCCAAGTGCTGCCACAACGAGCGCCGCGCATGCACATCGAGACCGACCGTGGGCTCATCCAGGAACAGCACACGCGGTTCGTGCAGCAGCGCGCGGGCGATCTCCAGGCGCCGGCGCATCCCGCTCGAGAGCGTGGCAACACGTCGGTCCGCATCCCGCGTGAGCGCCATCTGCTCCAGCATGCGTTCGATGCGCGTACCCCTCTCAGAGAGCCGATACAGGCGGGCGTGGATATCGAGATTCTCGCGTCCCGTGAGCTCGGTATCGAGGCTGGGATCCTGAAAGACGATCCCCAGATGGGGGCGTACGGCGGGCCGCTCGTCGACCACGTCGCTGCCGAAGATGCGCGCTTCCCCGGACGTGGGACGTAGCAGGGTACAGAGAATGGAGACGGCCGTGGTCTTGCCGGCTCCGTTGGGCCCGAGCAGCCCAAAGAAGCAGCCGGGCTCGATCGCGAGATCGAGACCCGCGAGCGCCAGCACGCTGCGATAGCGCTTGACCAGCGCCTTTGTCTCGACGGCGAAGCTCTGCGTCACCGAGTCGCGGACCAGTGTCCTGATCCGGAAGTTCGCTCCGAACAGAACACTAGGTGCCCGAAAGCTGGCGCACGTAGGCCACGAGATCGCGCAGCTGCGGGTCCGAGAGCACGCCACCCCAGGGTGCCATCAGAGGGGATTTCCCAACCGACGCGCCGCCCTTCTGGATCACTTGGTAGATGTGCGCGTCGGAGAGCTTCCCCATGTAGGCCGCGTCGCTGTGGTTCGCGGGCCGGGTCGGGAACGCTGCCGCTACGGGACCGTCTCCCTTTCCGGTCTTGCCGTGACAGCTGCTGCAGTAGAGCGCGTAGAGCGCGGCCCCGTTCGCCGCATCGCCGCGCAGGTTTCCCTCGGGTGCGGATGCGGGCTCTTTCGGCGCCGCGGGCGGCGGCTCTGGCGCGGGAGCGGAGGGTGGTGTCGATGCGGGGGCGGGCGGCGTCGGCCGTGCCGGCTCGTCCCCTCCACCACACGCGCCCAGGAGCAGAAGCGAGAGCAGCGCGCCGATGACTCTCAAAGCGCTCCCACCCGCCAGGCCAAATCCAGGATCATGGCGAGAAACACGCCCATCAGGTGGATGAGCGAGACGCGGAAGAGACGACGCGCGCAGGCATCGTCAGCTTCGTGCACGAGCCGCCGCGCCTGCTGCAGGAACCAGCCCCCGAGCGCGAGCGCCGCCACCAGGTACAGCGGGCCGAGCAGCGAGAATGCGACCGGCAGCAACGTGAACGGAATCAAGGCAGCGACCCAGCGCACGATGCGCCGACGCGTCGCGTCCTCGCCGATGCGGCTGGCGAGGATCGGAAAGCCCGCCGCCTCGTACTCGCGCCGGCGATACAGCGAGATCGCCCAGAAATGCGGCGGCTGCCACACGAAGATGATCGCGAACAGCGTCCAGCCCGCCGCGCCGATGGAGCCGTGCACCGCAGCGTCGGCAATCAGCGGCGCCACCGCCCCGGAGACGCCCCCCAGGATCACGCCCACGGGCGTGCGCGGCTTGAGCCAGAGCGTGTAGACGAAGACGTAGAAGAGGATTCCGGCGAGTGCCACAAGCGCGGCGACGGGACTCGCGAAGCGCCAGAGCAGGGCCGTCCCCGCGAGCGTGAGCACCAGCCCGAACACGAGCGCGTTCAGCGGCCGGAGCGCGCCCGCGGGCAGCGGACGCGTACGCGTGCGCTCCATGCGCGCATCGCGATCACGTTCGAGATAGCTGTTGAGCGCGCTGGCGGCTCCGGCCGCGAGCATGATACCGAGCAGGATGACCGCCACCACTTCGGCCGACGGCCAGCCTCCGGCGGCCATCACCAGCGCGGGCAGTCCCGAGAACAGCACCAGCGGCAGCAGCCGCGGCTTGGTCAGCGCCAGGTAGTTGGCAAGCGTGTTCATCCGATTCCCAGCGCCTCCCCGCGCCTGTTGCCGAAGCTCGGCACCTCGGCCCGCGCGTAGACGACCTCGCGCACAACCAGTCCGGTCACGAGCACGATGCCAGCAGCGACGGCGGAGTGGAGCGCCGTGAGCTCGATCGGAAGCCGCAGCAACACGTTCGCTACACCGAACGCGAGCTGGAGCAGCAGCAGTCGCATCCCGGAACGCACCAGCCGGCCGGTGAAGCCCGCGTGGCGCGTGAGCCAGGTCAGAAGCAGATAGCTCGCACAGAGCGCGTAGGCACAGAAGCGGTGCAGCACGTGCAAGCCCACGAGGCCGCTGAAGCTCGGCGCCATCGACACACCATCACAGCTTGGAAAGTCCGCGCAGGCCAGGCCCGCCGCATGGCTCGAGACCATTCCACCCAGCGTGATCTGCAGCAGCAGCAAGAGCGCGCTGAGTGCGAGCAGCACGCGCGCCGAGGCCGACAGGATCGCGCGCTCCGGCGCCGGCTCTCGTCCCAGCTCGAAGAGATCGCGCGCGGTCCAGACTAGAACCAGGCAGAAGCCGGTGCCCACCCCCAGGTGCGCGGTGACGGTCCAGGGCTGGAGCTTCAGTAGCACCGTCAGTCCCCCGAGCCCGATCTGCAGCCCCAGCAGGGCCCACGCCAGCATGAGCGGACGCCGTACGGCTCCGCGCCAGGCTCGCCCACGCAGACCGAGGGTCAGGGCCGCGAGGCCCAGCGTGACCCCGCCCGCGAGCGCACGGTGGCTCCACTCGAAGGCCACGCGCAGATCGAAGACCGGGATCAGCTGACCGAAGCAGAGAGGCCAGTCGGGGCAGGCCAGCCCCGCCCCATGCGCGCGCACCAGCGCACCCAGAACGATCAGGGCGAAGCTCGCGGCCGCGAGCCCGGCAAAGCCCCACGCCAGAGGCCGCGATTGAGTCTGGGGACTGACCAACATCCGGGCCCCTCAGCGGGCTACACATAGAAGTTAAGCGTGGCACGGACCCGAAAAAGACGCCACACGGAGGGCAAACGGGCCGCGCTGGCGCGCGTGTCCACATCCAGCCGGGGCGGAAGCTACTACGGCCCCTACGACGGGTCAAGCTGAAAGCAGCGGGTTCAGTAGCTCCTGGGCAGGCCCAGCACGTGCTCCGCGATGTGGTTGAGCGCCATTTCCTGCGAGATCGGCGCGAGCCGCAGCAAGCGCGCCTCGCGCCAGTAGCGCTCGACGTGAAATTCGCGCGCGTAGCCGAAGCCCCCGAAGGTCTGGAGCGCCCGGTCACACGCCCGGAAGCCGGCCTCGGCGGCACGCAGCTTGGCGATGTTGGTTTTTCCCCCCGAACGATCTCCGTGATCGTAGGCCCATGCGGCGCTCTGCCACAGCAAATCCGCGGCCTCGAGCTCGCTGTGGGAGTCCGCCAGCGGATGCGCGATGGCCTGGTTCTGCCCGATCGGACGGTCGAAGACCACGCGCTGCTTGGCGTAGGCCACCGCCAACTCCAGCGCGCGCCGCCCGATCCCGACGGCCTCCGCCGCCAGCATGATGCGCTCGGGGTTGATGCCGTCGAGCAGCTGGTAGAAGCCCCGTCCGACCTCTCCCACCACATCCTCCACCGCCACAGGCAGGTCGTGGATGAAGACCTCGTTCGAGTTCACGGCGTTGCGACCCAGCTTCAGAATCTCGCGGATCTCGCAGTAGGCCGGATCCAGATCCGCCAACAGCAGCGTCATCCCGTCGAGCGGCTTTGCACACTCCTCGCGGGGCGTCGTACGGACCAGCAGCAGGATCTTCTGGGCCTGCTGCGCCTTGGTGTTCCAGACCTTCTTTCCGCTCACGATGAAGCGGTCCCCATCGCGGCGCGCAAAGGTGCGGATGCGCGAGGTGTCCGTGCCCGCGTCATCCTCGGTCACGCCGAACGACACGTGCAGCTCACCCGTGGCCGTCGGCGGCAGGTAGCGCTGCTTCATCGCCTCTGAGCCGTGGTGGATGACGGGTCCCATCCCGAAGATGGAGAGATGCAGCGTCGAGCCCGCGTTCATGGCGCCGGCACTGCCAGCCACCGCCCGCAGCAGCGTGCCTGCCGCAAGCACCCCCAGGCCCGCGCCGCCGTACTTCTCGGGGATGATGGTGCCCATCCAGCCGCCGGCGGCGAACGCCCGATAGAACTCCCAGGGGAAAGCCTTGCGCTCGTCGTGGTCGAGCCAGTAGTCATCGCCGAAGGTGGCGGCGAGCTTCTGGACCTCCTGCTCGATGGCCCTGAGCTCTGGATCAGGCGCAAAATCCATCCGAGGATTCTACAGCTCCCCGGATAGGGGGGTTACTTGAGCCTCGTTTCCTTGAAGAGCACGTGCTTGCGCACGACCGGGTCGTATTTCTTGAGCGCGAGCTTGCCCGTGGTGTTCCGGCGGTTCTTCACGGTGGTGTAGAAGAAGCCCGTTCCTGCGCTGCTCTCCAGGCGGATCTTCTCCCGGGCGCCCTTTGCCTTCGCCATGGCTCCTGGGTACACCAGCCCGGCGCCCGCTTCAAGCGCCCCGAGACCGAAACACAGCTCCTGTGTTAGAACGGACCAAAGCGGAGGCAACGAGCATGGCGAAACCTCTGGAGGGGATTCGGGTGGTCGAGGTCGCGCACTTCGTGGCGGCCCCGGCCGGCGGGGCCCTGCTGGCGGATCTGGGCGCGGAGGTGATCAAGGTCGAGGTCCCGCAGGGCGAGATCTACCGCTACGGCCGGCCCAGCGCCTTCGGGCTCGAGTCGGACTTCCCGGAGTCCCCGGCCTTTCAGATGGACAACCGGGGCAAGCGCTCCCTGGCGCTCGACCTCACCCACCCCGAGGCCCGCGCGGCGCTCCAGCGCGTGATCGACCGCTCCGACGTGCTGCTCACCAACATGCTGCCCCGGCGACTCAAGAAGTACGGGCTCGACGCCGAGACCCAGCGCCAACGCCGCCCGCAGCTCATCTTCGCTGCGCTCACGGGCTATGGACCGGAGGGCGCAGAGGCCGACAAGCCCTCCTACGATTACACCGCCTACTGGGCGCGCACCGGTATGATGGATCTGATGCGGGAGCCGGAGGCGACGCCCTCCTTCCAGCGTCCCGGTATCGGGGATCATGCGGCCGGCCTGAGCCTGGTGTGCGGGATCCTCTCGGCGCTGCGCATGCGTGACCAGTCGGGCCAGGGCCAGGTGGTGGACGTGTCCCTTTTCCAGATCGGGCTCTACGTGCTCGGGAACGACGTCGCGCTCAGTCTGGTCGCCGGTCAGACGCCGAAGCGGCACGATCGGACGGCGCCGCTGAACCCCCTCTGGAACCAGTACCGCACCCAGGACGGACGTTGGCTCTTCCTGGTGATGGTCGAGCCGGACCGCTACTGGGAGGAGTTCTGCCGGGCGGTTGAGCGCACGGACCTGATCCAGGACGAGCGCTTCGCCAACATCCTGGTGCGCTACCGCAACAGCCCGGAGCTCGTGAAGACCCTGGATCAGGTCTTTGCCGCGCGCACGCTGGCGCAGTGGGAGGAGCGACTGAACGCCTACAACCTGATCTGGTCGCCCGCGCGCGAGCTGAGCGAGGTGGTGCACGATCCACAGGCGCGCGCGATGAAGTATTTCCGCAGTGTGGACCACCCCACTGCCGGGCGCTTCGACACGGTCGCCCCGCCGCTGCGCATGTCCGCACACGAGATGCGCGCGGAACGACCCGCCCCCGCGCTGGGGGCGGACGGCGAGGCAGTGCTGCGCGAGGCCGGTCTCTCCGCCGAGGAGATCGCCGCTGCCCTGGGTCGTAGCGACTCTTGAAGGGCATCGTTTTAGCGGGCGGGTCCGGCTCCCGGCTGCACCCGATCTCACTCGTAGCCAGCAAGCAACTCCAGCCGGTCTACGACAAGCCCATGATCTACTACCCGCTGGCCACGCTGATGCTGGCCGGGATCCGGGACATCCTGCTGATCTCCACCCCGGAGGACACGCCGCGCTTCGAGGAGCTGCTTGGGGACGGGGAGCGCTGGGGGATTCGTCTCTCGTACGCGGTTCAGCCCCGACCCGAGGGCATCGCGCAGGCGTTTCTGGTGGGCGCGGACTTCATCGCCGCTGAGCCCGTTACCCTGATCCTGGGCGACAACATCCTCTACGGGCGCATGCGCCTGGACGACATCGTGCGCGACTTCCGCGAGGGTGCACTGATCTTCGGCTATCCCGTACGTGATCCTGAACGCTACGGCGTGGTCGAGTTCGGACCCGACGGGGAGGTGCTGAGCCTCGAGGAAAAGCCGGCCGAGCCTCGGACCCACCTGGCCATTCCCGGCATCTACCTCTACGACACACAGGTGCTCGAGCTCACGCGCGGGCTCAAGCCCTCCGCACGGGGCGAGCTCGAGATCACGGATCTGAACCGCGCCTATCTCGAGCGCGGCCAACTGCGGGCGCAGCGCCTGGGCCGGGGCATCGCTTGGCTCGACACCGGCACGCACGAGAGCCTGCTCGAGGCGGCCAACTTCATCGCGACCATCGAGCGACGACAGGGGCTCAAGATCGCATGCCTGGAGGAGATCGCGTACCGCCAGGGCTACATCCAGCTCTCCGCGATCTCGGCCCTGGTCGAGGCCATGCCCGTCTCCGAGTACCGCAGCTACCTGGAGGCAATCCTGGCCGAGCCCGCATGAGCGAGAGTGCTCTCTTCAAGCGCACGCGCACGATCGAGGATGAGCACGTCGACCTGCTCGGACACGTCAACAACGTGGTATGGATCAATCTGGTGATCGACTTGGCCACCGCCCACGCCAACTCGCTGGGCCTGGACTTCGAGGCCACGAGAAAGCTCGGTGGTATCTGGATCGTGCGCCGTCACGAGATCGACTACCAACAACCCGCGCTGCCGGGCGAGGAGGTGCTGGAGGAGACCTGGATCTCTTCGCTGCGCGGCGCCCGCAGCGTGCGCAACGCGCGCTTCACGCGCGTGAAGGACGGCGCGCGCCTCGTCTCCGCCGTGACGCATTGGGCCTACGTCGACGTTCGCACGCAGCGCCCGCGGCGCATCGACCCGGAGATCCTGGAAGCGTTCGAGGTTCTCCAGACCGCACCCTAGCCCTGCGTTCGTCACGCAGGAGTACAATGAATCCGCGATTTTGCGGGAGGACGTCATGGCAGGACCGCTCGAGGGCTATCGCATCATCGATCTCACCGCCTTCATCGCCGGGCCCCTGGCCAGCATGATTCTGGGCGATCAGGGCGCGCAGGTGATCAAGATAGAGCCGCCGGGCGCCGGCGACGTGATGCGCTACATGGGGACGGGGCGCGGCGGCCTCTCCGCTCTGTTTGCTTCGTGCAACCGCAGCAAGCGTTCGGTGGTGCTGAACCTGCGAGAGGCGCGCGGGCGTGAGCTGCTCGAGCAGCTCACGCAGGACGCGGATGTGTTCATGCAGAACTTCCGACCCGGCGTGGTGGAGCGGCTCGGGATCGAGGAGGCGCGCATGCGCGAGCTCAACCCGCGCCTGATCTACGTCTCGATCAGTGCGTTCGGCCACGAGGGACCCTACGCGAAACGTCCCGCCTTCGACCACATCATCCAGGCCATGGCCGGCATCCCCGCCGTGCAGGCGGATCCCGAGACGGGGAAGCTCTGCTTCGTGCGCCAGGCCATGTGCGACAAGGTGACGGCCTACACGGCCGCACAGTCGATCACGGCCGCGCTGCTGGCGCGCGAGCGGGGCGCGGGCGGACAGCACCTGCGGCTGGCCATGCTCGACGCGGCCATCGCCTTCATGTGGCCCGACGGCATGACCAACCACATGATCCTCGAGGACGACGTGCCGGAGCATCCCTCGCTCACGGTCGCCTACCGCATGAACGCAACCGCCGATGGGCATGTCGCGGTAGCCCCGATCACGGATCCGCAGGTGCACGGTCTCTTCCGCGCGGCCGGGCGCGAGGACCTGATCGACGACCCCAGGTTCGCCACGGTCCAGGCGCGCTTCTCGAACCTGCGCGCGCTGATTGAGGAGGTCAGGCCCAGCCTCGAGGGCCTCAGCAACGACGAGCTCCTGGAGCGCCTCAGCGCCGAGGACGTGCCCTGCGGCCCGGTCCTCAGCCTGGACGAGGTGCCGACCCATCCCCAGGTCCAGGCCAACGAGACCCTGGTGGAGACGCAGCACCCGCAGATGGGCCGCCTGCGCCAGCCCCGGCCGCCGGTGCGCTTCGAGGCCACACCGGCCGAGATCCGCCGCCCGGCCCCCGCACTGGGCGCGCACACCGACGAGGTCCTCCAGACACTCGGCCTCTCCTCCACCGAGCTCGCCGACCTGCGCGCCAAGGGCGTCGTCGGCTAGCGTCCTGTTCCAGGAGTTCCGACGCAGTTCTCGCGGCCAGGGCGCTGCGTTCGCTGCACCTTCGGCCCTGATAAGATCGCCCGGTCCGTAGCTCGAACGGGGGTAGCATGTCGCCACGTGCCGCGCGCTGGATCCTGTGGATCAGCTTCGTGCTGATGCTCCCCGTCCCGATCTTGCTCTTCGGCCCCGGCCTGGTGCCGGCCGCGCGCCTGATCATGCTGGGAGGAATCGCTCTTGCGGTCGCGCTGTTCGAGAGCTCGCGCGGCGCGGTGGTGATGCTCGCGGGGATTCTACTGGCTGAGGGCCTGCTCTACGCGGGCCTGCTCTGGTTCGCGGCTTACGTGGCCTCGCGCGGGCTCGGTCGTCTTTCGGCGAAGAACATGACCCGCGTCACACTCGCTGTCGTCGCCGCCAGCCTGCTCGTTACGCTGGTCTTCGAGGTCTACCGCGGGCCGTTCCGAGCTCAGTCTTACCGCGCCAACCTGCTCCACATCTACGAGTAAGTGGCGCCGCGATGAGACGAACGATCCTGTTGCTGCTCGCGCTCCTGCCCGGGCTCGCTGCCACCGCGCCCTTTGAGCGAACGGAGGAGCGGGAGCCCTGCGCCGGGTACGCTCCACTGCGCAGGCCCTTCTTCGGGGATACGCACGTGCATACGGTGCTCTCGTTCGATGCCTGGGGCCAGGGCACGCGCAATACGCCACGCGACGCGTATCGCTTCGCGCGCGGTGAGCCGGTGGGCATACAGCCCTACGACAAGAGCGGTCAGCCGCTGCGCCACGTTCAGCTCCGGCGTCCGCTCGACTTCGCCGTCGTCACGGATCACGCGGAGCTTCTGGGCGAGACGCACATCTGTCAGACGCCGGGCGTGCCCGGACACGACTCGTTCATCTGTGTGCTGGCCCGGCGCTGGCCGAAGCTGGGCTACATGATCGTGAACAGCCAGATGCTCGATGTCGCGGACCCCATACGTTACGGCTTCTGCGGTCCGCAGGGACGGGACTGCATCGAGGCCGCGGCGGGGCCCTGGCAGGAGATCCAGCAGGCCGCCGAGGAGGCCTACGACCGCAGCGCCTCGTGCCGGTTCACGAGCTTCGTCGGCTACGAATGGACTGGCAATCCCGACTCCAGCATGATCCACCGCAACGTGATCTTCCGGAACGCGATCGTTCCGGAGCGTCCCTCGACCTACATCGAAGACAAAACCGCCGAAGGGCTCTGGCGCAAGCTGCGCTCCGACTGTCTGGATCGGGAAAACGGCTGTGACGTGCTAGCGATCCCACACAACTCGAACCTGAGCGCGGGTCTCTTGTTTCGCACCGAGACGGAACGGGGCACGCCGCTCACGCGCGAGGACGCGCAGACTCGGGCCCAGCTCGAGGTGCTGGTCGAGGTCACGCAGCACAAGGGGGACTCCGAGTGCCGCGCGGGCGGCCCGACGGCCGACGAGCTCTGCGGCTTCGAGACCCTGCCCTACGCGCGCATGTCCGAGAGCGTCATCACCTGGATGCACACCACGCCCCCGCCTCTGTCCTACGTGCGCGAGGTGCTCGCCGAGGGGCTGCTGCAGCAGCGCAAGCTCGGTGTGAATCCGTTCAAGCTCGGACTGATCGGCTCCACCGACAGTCACCTGGGCACGCCTGGTCTGGTCAGTGAGGATCAGTTCGTGGGCCACGCGGCGGGCACCGCCACCAGCCGGCTCGAGATCCCGATCCTGCCCGACCGGATCGAGTACAACCCGGGTGGGCTCGCGGTGGTCTGGGCCGAGGAGAACTCGCGCGACGCGCTGTTCGCGGCCATGCGCCGGCGCGAGACCTACGGCACCAGCGGCCCGCGCATGATCGTGCGCTTCTTCGGCGGCTGGGACTATCCCGAGAACCTGTGCCGCTCGCACGCGTTCGTCGAGCAGGGCTACGCGCTCGGGGTGCCCATGGGTGGAGACCTCCCTCCACTGTCTCCCAAGGAGCACGGCTCCGGACCCGTATTTGCTGTCTACGCCAGCCGAGATCCCGGCACACGCGGTCACCGGGGCACGCCGCTTCAGCGCATCCAGATCATAAAGCTCTGGGAGGAAGACGGCGCGGCTCACGAGCGCATATACGAGGTGGCCGGCGACCCGGAAAATGGGGCACGTGTCGATCTCGCTACCTGCCAGACGCAGGGCGCCGAGTTCAACAGCCTGTGCGCGGTCTGGCGCGATCCCGACTTCGATCCGCGCCAGTACGCCGCGTACTACGCGCGCGTGATCGAGAACCCAAGCTGCCGCTGGAACACGTTCGTGTGTCTGAGAGAAGAGGTGAGCTGTACAGATCCCGGTCAGCTCGCGAGCGAGCTCGACTTCTGCTGTGACCCGGCGCTACCGAAGACGCTTCAGGAGCGAAGCTGGACCTCGCCTATTTGGTACAGTCCTGGCCACCAATAGCGGGCGGGAGCCGAGTGCGTTGAAGTCCTACGCCGTCGCCGCGGCGGTCTTGCTGCTGGTCGTCCTGGTGATCTTGCTCGCGTTCTTCACGCTCAAGGACACAGAGCGCCCTCCGCTGGCAGAAGCTGCTCTCAAGAGGCCAGCCGCTGAGGCGGAGCGCCGCGAGCGCGCGGAGCCTTCCCCGAGCCGACCCGAGCGCAGCCCGGCCCAACCCACTGCGGCCGGCGCGAGCCCTCGCAGGCAGGCGGCGCTCCAGGACGAGGAGGGCGCAGAGCCGCCGGCCGGCCGGCCGGAGTCCAGCAGCGAGGACTCCGGCGCTCCCGACGACGAACGTGTCGAGGCGCGCCACGAGCTGCGGATCTTCGGCAGCGTCACGAACGAGCTGGGAGAGCCCCTCGTCGGGGTGCACGTGGTGCCCCGGGGGCCCGGGGCGCAGGAGGTGCGTAGCGATTTCGAGGGGAAGTACGAGGTGCGTGCCCTGGTGGGCTCTTCCAAGCACCCTACGCTGCGTTTTCTGGCGCAGGGCTACGAGGAGAAGCCGCTCCACATCTTGCCCGAGAACGTGAGGGGAGCCGAGGCGCGGCGCATTAACGTGCGGCTGGATCCCCTGGTCGATAAGACGTTGGTCTCCGGCCGCATCCGGGGACCAGAGGGACGTCCGGTTCCCGACGCAAAACTGAGCCTACGCTCGGAGCGGCTGAGAGTTGCGTACACCGGCGTGAGTGACGAACGCGGAAAGTTCTCGATCCCGGATGTGAAGGTCGCCTCGGACTACGTGCTCAAGGTGCGGTCCCCGGGCGTGTACGCCGATTACTTCGAGCGCTTCCTGGCACCCACCCGCGAGGGTCTCACGCTCGAGATCGTGCTCGAGCGTCTGAGCGCGGCTCGCCTGAGCGGCCGCATGGTCAATGCGGATGGAGACCCCATTCCGAACTTCCGTCTCTCGCTTCGCAGCACCCAGGCCAGAGGCAAGGCGCTAGCGGTCACGAGCGATGAGAACGGCTACTTCGTCGTGGAGGAGGCTCCCGTGGGCAAGCTCACCTTCTCGACGACGGGCTTCGTGGTGCGCGGCGTCTCTCTCGGCTCCGCAGCGCAGGGGGACGTGCGGCTGGTGCTGGACTGGGGCAATCACGTGTTGCGGGGCGTGGTCGTGGACGATCGCGGGCGCGCGCTGGCGGGCGCGCGGGTGGACCTCTCGTGGCTGCACGAGAGCGCGGGCCTGAGCAGCGGGTCGAGCCGCCGCACGCAGACCAACGCCGGCGGCTCCTTCGAGTTCACGCAGCTTGGGCCCGGCCCCCATACGCTCGAGGTCCACGCGGATGGCTACCCCCCCACACGAGAGGCGTATCCGGTGCGCCGGCTCACCGAGGAGGTCGAGATCCGGCTTGCGCCGAGACTGCGCTAGGCGCCCGCCCCCGCCACAGCTCAGCGCTACGAAAAAATGCGCGACCGCCCTAGCGGGCGCGCTATGGTGGAGACATGTGGGACTACCTGCCGCTGCGATCGGCCGCCGTGCCCTCGCGTTGGTTCCGCGCACCGCTGATACTGCCGGATGGAGCAGAGCTAGCGGACCGCAAGCGTCCCCGCATCTACATTGCGCCGCTCGAGTCCGCCACCGATCGGCGCATCCTGATGGCGAGCCTCGTTGGCGCTGGACTCGAGCCGCCGCGCTGGGTCCCGGCGCGTCGCGCACGCATCCCACGCGAAGAACTGGGCGCCGCCTTCCTGCGCGGCGAGCCGGTGCTCGTGCCCATCGTCCCGCCTCGCAGGGGGCCGGACCGACTCGCGCGGCTGCTGACCTGGGCTGAACAGCACAACCAGGACGTGGACCTGGTCCCACTGGAGGTGCTGTGGGGACCCGTCGGACGCACGCCATCGCTCTGGAATCTCCCGCTCGGCAATCCCTACGACCCACCCGAGTGGGAGCGCTGGCTGCAGGTGCGCAGCAAGGATCGCGCGCGCGTAGTGCTGGGAGCGCCGGGCACGTTCTTCGCGCTGCGGGCCGAGGCCCCCCACCCCAACGACGGCCTGGCACTGTCCGCCTTCGTGCGAGAGCAGGCCGTCAAAGCGCTCTCGCAGGCGGAGCGGCAGGTGCTGGGTGAGCGCTACAAGGTGCCTCGCTTCGTGGTGGAGCAGATCCTGGGCGAGGCCGAGTTCCAGGACCGCGCCGCGGCCGCGGGTGCGTCGATCGGGCTCACCCACCGCGAGTCCTTTGAGCGTGCGGAGCGCGGTCTGCGTGAGCTCGCCACCGACCATAACCTGTTCTACATGGAGCTGTTCCATCGTTTCGCGCGCTGGCTCTACACGCGCGTCTACGAGCCGGAGATCGTGGTGCAACGACACGAGCTCGAGCGTCTGCACGAGCTCGGCCGCCGCGCCGCGCTGATCTTCATCCCCTCGCACAAGAGCAACTTCGACCACCTGGTCATGTATCACCTGCTCTTCAGCGCGGGCTTTCCTCCGCCGCATACGGCGGCGGGTATCAACATGTCGTTCTTCCCCATGAGCCGGATCCTTCCTCGCACCGGGGCTTACTTCATTCGGCGCTCGTTCCATGACGACCCCATCTACAAGGAGTGCCTGCGCGCGTTCATCCTCTACCTGGTGCAGCGGCGCTTCCACCAGGAGTTCTTCATCGAGGGTGGGCGCACGCGCTCGGGGAAGCTCTTGCCCCCGCGCTACGGGATCCTGCGCTACATCGTGGAGGGAAGCCGCAAGATCGCAGCGCAGGAGGTCTTCTTCATCCCGACCGCGATCTCCTATAGCCAGATCCTGGAGGTGCAGGGCTACGTGCGCGAACAGCTCGGGGAGGAGAAGGAGCGTGAGAGCTTCGGCTTCCTGCTGCGGATGATCCGCTCGCTGCGCGGCCGCAACCTGGGGCGGGTCCACATCCGCTTCGCCGAGCCCATCGACCTGCACGGACACCTCGAGCGCTCAGGCGATGAGCGGCTGGTGGTAGAGAAGCTGGCCTTTCAAATCGCGAACCAGATCAACAGCGTCACCACTCTCACTCCGGTGTCGGTCCTGTGCACGGTACTGCTCGGCGCGGGGCGCCGGGCCCTGACGCTCCCCGAACTCGAGGCGGGAACGCAGTGCGTACTGGACTACGCCGGGGAACGGGGGATCGCCCTCGCCCGCGAGCTCGAGCAGGGAGCCGAGACCACGCTGGAGGTCGGCCTGGCGGCGATGGAGAGCGCCGGCTTTCTCCAGGCCTACAAGGACGGGATCGAGCCGGTCTACTCCGTGCCCGATTCGGGGCGTCACATCGCCGCCTACTACCGCAACACGATCATCCACTTCTTCCTGGTCCGCGCCATCACATCGCTGGCGCGTAAGGCCGCCAAAGAGCGCGACAGCGTGGAGAGCTGGGCCCTGCGGCTGCGCGACCTGCTCAAGTTCGACTTCTTCTTCAGCGAGCGCGACGCCTTCGGCGCCCAGGTGGAGCGTGAGGAGGCGAGCCTGGTCCGGGAGGAGGAAGCCGGGCTGCCCCCGATGGGCGCGGCCGGTCCACGCATCCTGCTCGACTATCTCGAGAGCTACTTCGTGGTCACGCAGACCCTCCACTCCATGTCCAACGACGAGCCGCTGGCCGAGCCGGAGCTGCTGCGGCGCTGCCTGGCCGTGGGGCGCCAGCTTCTGCACCAGGACCGGGTGCATGCGCCCGAGCTACTGTCGCGAGTGAACTTCCGCAACGCGCTCCAGCTCGCGCTGAACCTGGGAGCGGCCGAGCGCTGCGCCGAGGGCTATCGGCCGGGAAAAACTGAGGCGCTGGATGCGCTGGCGCGCGACCTGGACCACCTCGCTCGTCTCGCACGAGTGTAGTCGAGGACGCGTGCGACCGAAAAGACAAGGGCGAGAGCACGGGTAAGGGATCCCCCCCAGCACTCCTCACCTGCGCTCCCGCCCTCCCCTGACCATTTCCGGGAAAGCGTCTTGGGGGCCGGTGTTTGTATCGACAACTGCGGGTCTGACTTAAGTAACTTTTGCGCACTCCGGGCGAGCGTGTCGCCTGCATGCACTTGCTAAGCATGGAAGCCTGCGAGATCAGGTGGAGAAGTCGTAGTCCGCCAGACGGGTGAGAATGCGGCGCAGCATGCGTTCGACCACCCAGCGCACCAGGGGTCCAGTGCCGGGAATCAAGGCCTTGAACTCTACGTTCCAGCTGAGCCGCGTGCCGCTGCCACTGGGCTCGAGACGCACCTCGCCGCGATGCTCCCGGATGGGCGCGCCCGCGATGAGCCGGTAGGTCATGCGCTTGGGGGGCTCGAACGCGGTGATCTCCTCTTCGACCGCCGTCCCGCTGTGCCGGATGACCCGAATCGCTCCCAGACCGTTGGGCGGCGGATAACCCTGCTGCCGCAGCACCACCTCACCGATGCCCGCCCAGCGCTGCCAGCCTTCGTGGTCCGTGTAGACCGCCCACACGCGATCGGGCGGGGCCGGGATCTCCTGAACAAGCTCGATTCGCTGCATGGGCGGGAATGATACCCTCAAAGCCCGTGGATCGGATGTCAGGAGGAAAGCATGACACGGCCCACCCCCCCGCATGCGATCGCCGCGTGCAGCCGCGTGCTGAGCTGGACATTGCTGGTTCTCTGGACCCTGCCCCAGGCGACGCAAGCCGCTCCCGACGTGGACGGCACCCTCGATAGCCTGATCGGCGGACCGCTGCGGGCCGTGGGCAGCGTGGTCGGGGGCACCGGCATGATCGCCTCGGCGGGCATCGGCCTGGCGGGCGACGTGGCGTCGCTCGTGGACCGCAATCCGATCACCCGGCCGATCCTGCGCGGCGCCGTGAGCCGCGCTCTGCAGCGCGTGGCGCTCGGTCTCTCCTGGACCACGAGCGGCCTGATGGAGGGTCTGCGCGCCGTCAACATCGAGCGCCTACCCGAGGCCTCGGCCACCTATCTGATGGCGAGGCCGGGCGTGGGCCGGCTCGATACGGTTCTGGGAGGCTTGGGCGCGCTTCGGCTCGGAATCAGTGACGCGGTCACGACCATCCCGTTGGCGCTGCTGCGCGTGAGCGGCGTGCAAGGGCTCACGAAACGGCTGCTGCAGCGGCAGGTCGACCTACAAGTCCAAACACTGGGGCCGACGCCGCTCGCGGGACCGGCCGAGTAACCAACGACGCTCTAGCACGAGCCATCGCCGGTGGGCGCGCGGGCTTTATCCTATGCTTGAAGTGGTGACGCAGGCCCCTGAGCTCGGCATCGAGACGGAGCGCGAGCGCGTAGAGGGACTCGCGCGCAAGGCCATCGCCACACACGTGTTGCCCGCCCTGGGGGCGGAGGGCCGTGACTTCGAGCTCGCGCTTCCCGCGTATGGGAAGAGCTCCCTCGTCTATCTGGTGGACGTGGACGGGGGCTCATCCTTTGTGTTGCGCGTCGAGCCGAGCTGGAGACGCTACCCCGCCTTCCGCCGGCGCCGTAACGCGACTCTCTTCTGGACGCGGCACGAGCTTCCCACGCCGCGTCTCCTGTATCAGGGCCTCTCGCCCGCCACCCGCCTCAAGACCGGCCTCTTCCTGCTGGCGGAGCAGAAGATCGAGGGCATCAACCTCATCGACCAGGCTCAACACCGCGGAGGGTACTCCGCCTTGGGTCGTACGCTTGCGCGGGTGCACGGAGTCCGACGAAGCTGGCACCACGGCGCGCTCTTCAGACCCGAGCTCGGCTCCTATGCCGCGCACTTTCAGCGCCGCAACCAGGCAAGGCTGCGCCAGCTCGAGCGGGAGGGCGCGCTGACGAGCGAGGCGCAGGGGAAGCTGGGCCGCTGGTTCGAGCAGTTCGAGCCCGCCCTGCGCTCCGTCAAGAGCTTCAACCTGATCCATCACCGCTGCAGCGAGAGCGACGTGATGGTCGACGTCGAGGGCAAGGCCTGGATGCTGGGGCCGTATGGCGCCGGGTTCGGGCTCTTCGAGACGGATCTGGTGCGTGCCGAGGTCTACATCTGCCGCGACGACCCCGAGAAGGTGGGACGCCTTCAGCAGGCCTACTTTGGCAGCTTCCATCCCGAGTGCTTCCGCCTCCATGAGCGCGTCGCGCCCGCGTTTCGCGCCGAGCTGCATCTCGCGCACGCCTGTCGCGGGGCGACCGAGCGGACCCAGGAGCTCGAGAGTCTGCAAAGGATTGCAAATGTCTAGCCCCGCTCAGGGAAGCGCAAAGCTCGATCACGTGCGGGTGGACGGTGCGCGCAGCCGGGAGCGCAGCCAGCCGGTGGTGATCGAGGAGCCGCTCGAGATGCGCCTGAACGAACAACCTGTGGCCGTGACCATGCGCACCCCGGGTCACGACATCGAGCTCGTGCTCGGGTTCATGCTGAGCGAGGGCATCGTTGAGGATCCGGCCGCGATCCTCGCCATCGCACACTGCGAGCAGAACCCGAACGTGGCCGAGGTCCACACCAAGCCGGACGCGCCCGGAGTACATCCGCCCGCCCCGCGGAACTTCTACGCCGCCTCGAGCTGCGGGATCTGCGGCAAGGCCAGCCTCGAGGCCATCCGCTGCCGCATCTCCGGCGTGCACGCGGATACCACCAGCCTCGCGCGCACGGTGCTGACGGCGCTGCCCGAACGCATGCGCGGGGCCCAGATCCTGTTCGAGGCCACGGGGTCACTGCACGCGGCGGGTCTCTTCACGGCGGCGGGCGAGCTGCTCTGCCTGCGCGAGGACGTGGGGCGGCACAACGCCGTGGACAAGGTCGTGGGCTGGGCGGCCGCGCGCGAGCTGCTGCCCCTGCACGGTCACGTCCTGGTCGTGAGCGGACGCTTGAGCTTTGAGATCGTGCAGAAGGCCCTGGTCGCCGGGATCCCGATCCTGGCCGCCGTCTCGGGACCCTCGAGCCTCGCGGTCGAGCTCGCGCGCGAGAACGGCATGACCCTGATCGGGTTCCTGCGCGGCGAGACCCTGAACATCTACAGCGCGGCCAAACGGGTCGCGCTCAGCTGAGATAGAATGCGGCACCCCGCACAGGAGACCCCCCATGAAGATCCACGAGTTCACCATGGCTCCGAACCCTCGCCGCGTGCGCGTCTTCCTGGCCGAGAAAGGTATCGAGGTGCCGTACCAGCAGGTCGACATCGGTAAGAACGAGAACCGCACGCCCGAGTTCCTGGCCATGAACCCGATGGGGAGGGTTCCGGTGCTGGAGCTCGACGATGGGACCTATCTCGCCGAGAGCGTGGCCATCTGCCGCTACTTCGAGGAGCAGCAGCCCGAGCCTCCGCTGCTGGGGACCGATGCCAAGGACCGGGCCTGGGTCGAGATGTGGCAACGGCGCATGGAGTTCGGACTCTTCGAGCAGATCGCCGGCTGCTTCCGCAACACCCACGACTACTTCAAGGGCCGCCTGCCGCAGGTGCCCGAGTACGGCAACCTGTGCAAACAGGCCGCGATCGAGCGCATCCAGGGGCTGGATGGCGAGCTGGCCGGGCGCGAGTTCATCGCGGGCGAGCGCTACACGATTGCCGACATCACGGCACTGGTGGCCATCGACTTCGGCCGCCTCAGCAACATCCGCATCGAGCCCGAGCAGAAGAACCTGGCCCGCTGGTACCAGGCCGTCTCGACCCGTCCCAGCGCGAAGGCCTAGGCCCTCACGGCTTTACACCCGAGCTTTAGCGTCCGCGAACGTGCGACGCCGGATCAGCCAGAGGGCGGCACCCAGCAGCAGCAGCGCGAGCAGAGCGAGCGCCGGGAGCGGAAGCAGCGGCACGCCTCCGCCCACCTGAACCACCTGGCCGCGGATCTCGCCGCCGTTCGAGTGGTCGGTGTGGATGTTCGCGTACCAGAGGTTCGCCAGGATGTCCGCGGCCTGACCGGCATCGACCGTCTCGCTCCCGATCTTCGGGCTTCCTGCGGCGAGCCCGCCAGGGGGGGTCTCAATCCCGCCGGACACACCCGGGGCACCCCGATGGAAGTGGGCGGCGAGCTCGGTTCCCGCGAGGCCGCTAAACGAGAAATCCCATGAGAACAGGTTGTTCGGATCGAGCGTCGCCGTCCCCGAGCCCGAGCCGCTCGCCCCGGGCTGGGCCGTGGTGGCCTGGGCCACGTCCAGGGAGATCGTGAAGTCGACCGCGTACGCCGAGGGCGCAGCGCTCAGAACCAAAACCATCAATAGTATGGGCATGATCCATTCCTTCCCCCCCCGTCGAGCATACGCGGCTGCCGTCGTGGAGCACCAGAAAAATCGCTCGCGGCGGCTCAGGCCACGCGCGCGTGGTGGTAGAGCATCCAGTAGACCAGAACCCCGGTGACGGAGACGTACATCCAGCTGGGAAAGGTGAGCCGGGCCCACCAGCGGTGGGTAGAGAAGCTCGGGGCCTCGGGGCCTCACGGGTCCGCCACCCCTCGCGAGCCAGGCTAGCGCCCCCGCGCCCAAAGAGCGGCCAGCGCCAGGGCCCGGGCGGGAGCAGGCTCCGGGGACCCCCGGCGGGCCCTGAGCCAGAACGCCACATATGGCGTGCTATTCGGGATGGTGATAAATTCGCGCCGCGAATCGCGGGGAGCCCCCTTCATCGACCCGGGCCGCCGCTCAGGAAGTCAGTTCACCCACGCTCGAAGGGCTCCCGCTATGCTGATGGCGCTCAAAAGACGCCTGCTCGCCACCGCCGTCCTGATCGCCGCGGCCGGCGGCTTGGCGTCTCCCATGGCCCTGGCCCAGGGAGACGAGCGGGGCGCGGCGCTCTTCGACCTATGTGCGCAGTGCCACGGCTCAGACGCCGGAGGCCACCGCGTCTACCTGGCCCCCGCGATCGCCGGGCTGAGCGAGTGGTACCTGACGGCACAGCTCAACAAGTTCCGCAGCGGTCTGCGCGGCACCCACTTCGACGACCTCTCCGGGATGCGCATGCGCCCCATGGCGCGGACGCTCGAGAAGGACGAGGACGTCGAGATCGTCGCGAAGTACGTTGCCAGTCTACCCGCGACCCAGCCGGCGCCGGAGCTGACAGGCGGCGATCCCGAGAAGGGCCAGCCCCTCTACGCCACCTGCCTCGCGTGTCACGGAGCCAAGGGCGAGGGGATGCAGGCCACAAACGCTCCCCCGCTCGCCAATCAGAGCGACTGGTACCTGCTGGATCAGCTCAAGAAGTTCAAGGCGGGGGTGCGGGGGACGGACCCCCGGGATCCGAGCGCCATCATGATGCGTCCGATGGCGATGATCCTGGCCGATGAGCAGGCGATGAAGGACGTCATCGCCTACATCGGGACTCTAGCGAAGTAGTTTCTCGAGGCTGGAGAGATGTCGAACAACTTTTCTGCAGAAGACCTGGCCTTGAAGGCATTCTGGCTCACGATGATCGCACTCGTGCTCTACGTCGGAGCGGTATTCGTCTTCGTCCTGTGAAGGTGCAGCAAGATGATTGAGTATTACGTCGAGGCGGTTTCCTCCTACGCCGGAGAGGTCGATGGCCTCATCCTCCTCGTCACGGTGCTCGTGGGCTTCTGGTTCATTCTGTGTGAGGTGGTCTTCTTCGGCTTCATCCTGCGTTACCGGCGCAAGGAGGGTGTGAAGGCCGACTACATCACGGGCGAAGAGAAGGAGCTGAGCCGGTGGATCCACTGGCCCCACTACCTCATCATCGTCTGTGACATCTTCATCATCTACGGGGCGGTTCGCGTCTGGTACAACATCAAGCAGGATCTTCCGCCCGCGCAGCAGACGGTGCGGGTGATCGCTCAGCAGTGGGCCTGGAGCTTCGTGCACCCTGGACCGGACGGCAAGCTCGACACGCCGGACGACATCAAGACCGTCGATGAGCTGCACATCCAGAAGGATACGGTCTATCACTACCATCTGGAAGCCCGCGACGTCCTGCATAGCTTCTCGGTGCCGGTTTTCCGGCTCAAGCAGGACGCGATCCCCGGGCGCGTGATCACGGGCTGGTTCAAAGCCATCAAGACGGGCACCTTCGACATCCAGTGCGCGGAGATCTGCGGCCTCGGGCATGGCTTGATGGCCGCCCGCATCGTCATTGAAACCCCCGAGCAGCATATGGCCTGGATGAGCGGGCACTCGCCCACGCAGCTCGCTTGGGCCGTCGGCGACTAGACGCGCGGAGGCCAGAGCAGCATGGCTCATACGATCACCACCGAGACCACCCACGGCGCACCTCATCATGAGGAGACGGTCTGGTCCAAGTACATCTTCCCCACCGATCACAAGATGATCGCCATGCAGTACATGTTCACGGGGGCGGTCATGGCCATCCTCGGCGGGCTGATGGCGTACACCTTTCGCATGCAGCTTGCCTTCCCGGGGATCGACGTTCCCGGGTTCGGGCTGGTCTCTCCGGCCGACTACAACTTCCTGGTGACCTCTCACGGCACCATCATGATCTTCTGGGTCGCCATGCCTGTGCTGCTCGCAGGCTTCGGGAACTACCTGATCCCGCTCATGTGCGGCTGCGACGACATGGTCTTCCCGCGCATCAACCGTCTCTCGTACCAGATCTTCTTCATCAGCACGCTCGTCCTGCTCGCATCGTTCTTCGTGGAGGGCGGCGGCTTCGGCGGCGGCTGGACGGCCTATCCGCCGCTCTCAGCCAAGGCGGAATACAGCATGACCCCCCTCGGCTCGAGCCTGTGGCTCGCGGCGGTCGCGTTGGAGCTCGTGGCTTTCCTGCTGGGCGGCATCAACTTCGTGACGACGGCCATGAACGCGCGGGCGCCGGGCATGAGGATGCTCGAGATCCCGATCGTGGTCTGGATGATCGTCATCGCCAGTATCCTGTTCATGGCATCCGTGGGGCCGCTCCTCGCCGGGGCGATCATGCTGTTCATGGACCAGCTGATCGGCACCGCGTTCTACGATCCGGATCGCGGGGGCGATCCCGTGCTGTGGCAACACCTGTTCTGGTTCTTCGGACATCCCGAGGTTTACGTGGTGCTCTTGCCCGCCATTGGGATCACCGCAGACGTGATGACCGTCTTCGCCCGCAAGAAGCTCTTCGCCTACCGCACGGTTCTCTACACCACCTTCGGAATCGGTGTCCTGAGCTTCTTCGTGTGGGCACATCACCAGTTCATAGCGGGGATCGATCCGCGCATGGCGCACATCTTCACGGTCACCACGGTGCTGATCTCGATCCCGATGGCCGAGCTGTGCTTCGTCTATATCGCGACCCTCTACAAGGGGTCGATCGAGCTCACCACGCCCATGCTATGGGCGCTGGCGTTCACTGCAGAGTTTCTGATCGGGGGCGTGACCGGCATCTATCTGGGGGCCAGCGGCGCGGACATCTACTTCCACGATACCTACTTCGTCCTCGCCCACTTCCACTACACCTTCTTCCCCATCGCCATCATCGGCTTCTTCGCGGGAATCACATTCTGGTTCCCGAAGATGTTCGGACGCATGCTGAACGAGACGCTCGGGAAGATCCACTTCTGGGGTACGATCATTCCGTTCAATTGCATCTTCATTCCGCTGTTCATTCTGGGCGCCGCCGGCCAGCATCGGCGCATCTACAACTTCAATCACTTCCCGGATCTGGCCGGAGGCATGTTCCAGGACCTGCGAGTCTTGGCAACGGTGTCGCTGCTGATCATGCTGCTTTTCCAGCTCGTGTTCTTCTGGAACTTCATCATGAGCATGCGCCGCGGCAAGCCGGCCGGAAATAACCCCTGGAACTCCAACACGCTTGAGTGGACCACCCCCTCGCCGCCCGGCCACGGGAATTGGGCCGAGCTGCCGACGGTCTACCGCGGGCCCTACGAGTACAGCACCCCGGGTCGCGAAGACGACTACTGGCCTCAGAACGTTCCGAACTAGCGGCAAGCGGGGAGGAACATGCATAGACCGATTGCAACGACGCGCGCAGCCGCGGGGCTCCCGACCGGGCGCCTGGCTATCTGGTGGGTGCTCGTCACCGAGATCTTCATCTTCGGAGGTCTGCTGGCGGCCTACATCATGCACCGCCTGGCCCACGACGCCTGGGCAGGCCATGCCGAGCATACCAATATCTACGCCGGCTCCTTCAACACCCTGGTGTTGCTCACATCGAGCCTGTCAGCCGTGCTGGCGCACAAGGCCGCCGAGGAGGGCAACGGCCCCAAGGCTGCGAAGCTGCTCGGCCTGACGATGCTCGGAGGCGTGATCTTCGTCACCGTGAAGGCATTCGAGTGGGCGGGCGAGATTCAGCTAGGCTACACGATCCTCACGAACACCTTCTGGTCGTTCTACTACACCGCCGCGGGCCTGCACGCCTGCCACGTGATCGCTGGCGTCGTGATCATGGGGTTCGTGGCGGCGGCCGCGCGCAAGGGAGAGGAGCTCCAGCGGGTCGAGCTGATCGGGATCTACTGGCACTTCGTCGACCTGATCTGGATCTTCCTCTTCCCCCTGCTCTACATCGCCCGTTAGGGCCAGGTGAACCTATGTCCGAGCTGCATCATCCCAACTACGTCAAGATCTGGGCCATCCTCTGCGTGCTGCTGGTGATCAGTGTCCTGGGGCCGTTGGCTGAAATCCGGATCCTGACGCTGATCACCGCCTTCGGGATCGCCATCGTCAAGGCCTACCTCGTCGCCAAAAACTTCATGCACCTGGACGTGCAGCCGAGATTCGTGTTGCTCCTACTCGGCACCTCACTCGCCTTCCTCCTGCTCTTCTTCGCAGGGGTGGCGCCCGATGTGATGAAGGCTGAGGGCACCGGGTGGCGGAAGCCCTCATACGAGTATCATGAGATCGAGCACCCCAGTGAGAAAGATGACGAACACGTCAGTCACTGAGACCCGGGGGAACGCCCCCCGCCGGGGGTCGAGGAGACCCCGATGAACCTGTACGCCGGCCGCCAGCCGCCCGTCCCGGGAGTGGTTCCGCCGCGTGAGCTGATCATCCCGAGTGCGGTGCTGGGCATGCTGATCTTCGTGATGTGCGAGACCATGATGTTCGCCGGCCTGATCAGCGCATTCACCATTGTCCGGACCTCGGCGCTCGGGGCCTGGCCGCCTCCCGGCCAGCCACGGCTCCCGCTCGAGGAGACGGCCATCAACACCGCGGCCCTGCTGCTGAGCGGCGTGCTCCTCTACCTGGCCCACCGAGCCTTCCGGCGGGAGCCGAGGCGCGCGCGCGGCCCGCTCCTGATCTCGATCGGGCTCGGTGCCTTCTTCGTCGTCTTCCAGGGTTTCGAGTGGGCCGCCCTGATCCGCGAGGGGCTGACGCTCACCTCGAGCAATCACGGCAGCTTCTTCTATCTCATCGTCGGGATGCACGCGCTGCACGCGGTCGCGGCGTTGGGGGTGCTGGTCTACGTCTGGGATCGGCTGCGACGCGCGCGCCCGACCTCGAGCCTGTTCTACGCAGCCCAGGTCTTCTGGTACTTCGTGGTGGGTCTCTGGCCCATTCTCTACCTTCGGGTCTACCTATGAGGGACGGCCAGATGAGATTCTCGCTCTCAGGAGTCCTCCTGCTGGCGCTGCTGTTGGCGCCGCAGCTCGGCCAGGCCTGCGCGGTCTGCTTCTCGAGCAACGACGAGAACCGTCTGGCCTTCACCGTCACCACGTTCTTCCTCACCGCGCTGCCACTGGTGATGATCGGCTCCTTCGTGCTCTGGCTGAGGCAGCGCGTCTTCCGCCTGCGAGGAACGCTGCGCGGCCCGGCCGCCTAGCCGTCTTAGCGCGTTATCGGCGAGCAAAGCTCGCCTGCGCGCACGTCGGGCGACTCAAGAGTCGCCCTCCTGGTCCAGAATCGCCTTCCCTCGCGCGCTCCAGCTCTGCCACAATAGCGGCAGATGAGACCTCTCCACGCATGGAAAGCCACAGCCTGGCTTGCCTGGGGCTTCTCGGTCGCCACGATCTCCGGCTGCGCGCTGCAGGGAGGTCCCGGGGACCTGGTAGGAGCCGAGGAGCTCTCCGCCCAAGCCAGAGAGCAGCACGTGATCGGGAGCTACGCGGAGGCGCAGGAGCTGTACGAGCGTGCGCTGTCTATCCGCCAGCTTCAGCTCGGGAACGATGATCCGCTGGTGGCCGCATCGCTGCGAGCCCTGGGGGCGGTCTTTCTCTCCAACCGGGATTACGACGAGGCGCGGCCCCTGCTCTCCGACGCGCTGGCGATTCGGGAGAAGGTGCTCGATCCCAACGACCCCGCCATTGCCGAGTCACTGGGGGACCTCGCGAACCTATACTCGGCACTGGGCCAGTTCGTGCGGGCAGCGCCGCTGCTCGAGCGGGCGCTGGCCATTCGCGAGAACGCGCTGCCCCCCAATCACCCCAAGGTCGCCCGTTCGTTGCTCGAGCTGGGCGCCGCGTACCGGGCGATGGGCGATTACGTTCGCGCCGAGACACTCTTCAAGCAGGCGCTGGAGAGTATGGAGAGCCGCTACGGGCCCGACCACCGGGAAGTCTCGAGAGCGCTGCGCGCCCTGGGCCTGCTGTACCACGCCTGGGGGCACTACGTGAGCGCGGAGCCGCTGCTGAAGCGGGCTCTGGCGATTCGGGAAAATGTCTACATCGTCACCCCTCAGCATCCCGATATCGCCGAGTCGTTGCGTGATCTCGGCATGCTGTACTACGCGATGGGCGACTACCCGAAAGCAGAGCCGTACCTGCAACGTGCGCTGAGCTTGCGAGAGGAGGCGTTCTTTCCCAGCTCTTCTCAGGTCCCGAGCGCGCTGGCCGACCTGGGCATGCTTTACTACAAGATGGAAGACTATGAGCGCGCGGAGCCGCTGCTCGAGCGCGCGCTCGAGAGCTACGACGCCGAGCCCCGCCCCAACTCCCGCGCGATCGCCAAACTGATGAGCACGCTGGGCTTCATATTCACCCGGGTCGGGTACGAAGCCACCGCCCAGAGGATGCTCGCCCGCGCGCTCCAGGTGGACCCGACCAGCCCGCGTCTCTACCTGGCCCAGGCCGTCGAGTACGAGCGCCTGGGACGTCGCGAGGACGCACTCGAGAGCTACGAGTCTGCGCTCCTGCTCGACCAGAACCAGCCGCTGGTGAAGAACAACCTGGCGTGGCTGCTGGCGGCTTCAGAAAACCCCAGCCCCGAGGACCTCGACCGGGCCCTGGAGCTGGCCCACGACGCCCGCTACACCCTGCCCAACCAGCCCAACGTGGCGGATACGCTCGGCTGGGTGCTGCTCAAGCGGGGTTCCGCGCGCGAGGCGATCCCCTACCTCCAGGAGGCGATCGACGGCCAGCTCATCGGTGCGGAGGCGCGCTGCGACGCGCGTTACCACCTGGCGCAGGCCTACGAGCTGAGCGGTCAGTCCCGGCGCGCCGTCGTGGAGCTCGAACGAGCGCTCGACGAGTCCGCGAGCTTCCCGGAACGCGGTCAGGCCCAGACCCTGCTCGTGCGTCTACGCCACTCGCGCTCGCGGATCCGTTAGCAGGCTAAAACGTCCGCTCCTCCCACCAGGGATAGACCGCAGGCATGTCCTGGCTCGGCTTCAGCTTGAAGTGGGACTCTCGCTTCTCGAGAAACGCGGCGATGCCCTCGCGCGCATCGGCCAGCTCGCCCATAGCGTAGATGGCGCGCGACTCGACCCGGTGGGCCTCCAGCGGATGATCCGCGCCGAGCATCTTCCACAGCATCTGCCGCGCCAGCGCGACCGATACCGCCGAGGCGTTGTCCACGATCTCGCGCGCCAGCTCCCGGGCCGCGGGCAGCAGCTCCTCATGCGGATGCACGCTGCGCACGAGGCCGCCTGCGAGCGCCTCCTGCGCGTCGAAGACGCGACCCGAGTGGACCCACTCCAGCGCTCGGCTGATTCCGACCACGCGCGGCAGAAACCAGGTGGAGCAGGCCTCGGGCACGAGGCCGCGCCGCGAGAAGACGAAACCCATGCGCGCGCGCTCGGAGGCCAGCCGGATGTCCATGGGCAGGGTCAAGGTAATACCTACGCCCACCGCTGGGCCGTTGATGGCGGCAATCATGGGCTTCTTGCAGTCGAAGATGCGCAAGCTCACCCGGCCGCCCCCATCGCGATGCTCCTCTAGCCCCACATCGCTGCCGGACTCGCGGTTGTCGAAGGTCCCGGGGCCGCCCGAGAGATCCGCCCCGGCACAGAAGCCCCGTCCAGCACCTGTCACGATGATGACGCGCACCTCGTCGTCGGCGTCGGCGCGGTCCAGGGCGTCGAGCAGCTCCCACATCATCCGGCTGGTGAAAGCGTTGAGCTTGTCGGGCCGGTTGAGTGTCAGCGTCAGAACCCGGTCCTGGGTCTCGTAAAGAATATCCCGGTACTCCACGTCGATCTCCTTCTCTAACGACATACTGACTCGAGGATCGTCTCCGTCTCCCGCAACCAGCGCTCCAGGTCGAAGCGCTTGGCCACGAAGCGCCGTGCGCGGCGGCCCAGCTCCCGAGCGCGCTCAGGCGCATCGAGCAGGGTCTGAAGCGTGCGGGCGAGCGCGTCGATATCGCCCGCAGGATACAGCAGTCCCGTGCGCTCGTGCGCCACGATCTCGGAGACCCCGCCCACATCGGCCGCGACCACGGGCAGCGCCAGCGCGCCGGCCTGTCTCAGCACGACGGGCAGCGCCTCGCGGCGGGAGGGAAGCACGAGCAAGAAGAAGCTGCGCAGGTAGGCGTTTACGTTCTGCTGCCAGCCCACGAAGACGACGCGCGCGCCGAGCTTGCGCCGGGCGACCTCGGCGCGCAGCGCGGCCTCCTCGGGCCCACTTCCCACCACGCACAGCACCGTCGGCTTGGGCAGATCTACGAGCGCGGCGATCGCGTCTGCAACGCCCTTCTGCGACGAGAGCCGGCCCACGAATCCGATCACGAGCGCGTCTCGGGCGATGCCATGGCGAGCCGTGAGATCCACGGGCTCTACGCTCTCCAGCTCGGGCACGGGGATGCCGGAAGGAAGCACCTGCCCAAGTCTTCGGCCCCAGCGTTTTTCCAGGCGCTCCTGCTCGTAGCGCGAGACAAACACGACCTCGTCGGCCAGGTAGCGCAGCACCGGATACGCCAGCAGATCGTTGCGCCGGTCGTGGATGTTGTGAACCGTGGCCACCAGCGGAACACGCCTGCCGACGAAGCGCCCGGCAAGCGCCGCATGCGCGGTCATCCAGATCGAGTGGGCGTTGATGACGTCGATCTGGTGCTCGCGGCAGATGCGGGCGACGAACCGAGCCGCTCCCAGGAACGCGTTCCCGATGCCCGCGGGCGGCAGCCTTTCGCACGACAGGCCCGCGTCGTTCGCGGCCTCGAGCAGGGCCTCGCCTTCCGCGCCGACGATGACCCGATGACCGCGTTCTCCCAGGCCCTGAGCGAGACGCAGCACGTCGTTCTCGGCCCCCCCGAGCAAGACGCCCTTAAGCAGCAAGAGCACGTTCATTGCTGTCACTCGAGAGAAGGGTCGGCGGGGGCAAGCAGGCGCAGGCTACGCAGACGATTCAGAGCGGCCGCGATCTCGAAGCGGCGTACCCGCGCGCGGTCGCCGAAGCTTCGAGCCACCAGCGCCTCCAGGCCTTCGGACGCGATGCGCGCATCGATCGCGTCCAGCAGCTCCGCCACGCTGCGGCGCCCATCGCAGAGCCCGCGCGAGAGCTCGAGCAGCACATCTCCGATCATCCGACACTGGGCCGGGTCTACGAGCTGATACAGCAGCGAGACGTCGATCTCCTCCTCACCGAACTCGATGGCGCGGGTCTTCACGCTGCGCACGCGCTCGGCACGGCGGCCGCGGCTGGGGTTGAGACTGCGTGGGTCGGGCACGCGCGGCGATGCAGCAACCCATTCGCCCGGCGCCTGCGGCGCGGCATCACCCAGCGGCAGCTGCCGGGCCACGTCCCGCGCACATGCGCTGACATCCCGAGGCCGGTAGTCCTCCATCTGCACCACCGTGTCGGCCACGTCGAGATAGTCTCCCGCACCGCCCACCACCAGCACCGACGAGACGCCCCGCTCCTGCCAGAGCTGGCGCACGCGATCCAGGTAGGGCGTGATCGGCTCCTTCTGTGCCGGCACGAGCCGGCGCATGCGCGCATCCCGGATCATGAAGTTGGTGGCGGCGGTGTCCTCATCGACTAGCAGCACGCCCGCCCCCGCCTCCAGGGCCTCGATGATGCTGGCGGCCTGGGAGGTGCTGCCGGAGGCGTCTTCGGTGTCGAAGCGTTCGGTGTCTCGGCCCAGCGGCAGGTGTCCGATGAAGGGGCGCAGATCGACGCCGCGCACCGAGCGACCATCCTCGGCGCGCACTGTGACCACATCCGGCGCGCTCACGCAGCGCTCGCGGCCGTCGCCGAGAACATGGTCGTACACCCCGAGCGCCAGCACCGAGAGCAGCGTGGATTTGCCGTGATAGGCACCACCCACGATCAGCGTCACCCCGCAGGGTATGCCGAGGCCTCGCAACTTGCCCGCGTGCGGTGCCTCGAGCTCGCACCGCAGCGCCTCGGGCAGCTCGAGCGGAACGGCCCGCGGCATGGGACGCATGTCGACGCCGCTGCGGCGCGGAAGCACACTGCCCTCGCACAGAAACGCCACCAGCCTGCGCTCGCTAAGCTGAGCCCGCAACGCCACCTGGTCCTCGACGCACTGGACGTGGTTCTCGAGTGCAGCCAGGTCGAGCTGGCCAAAGACGCGGTCTAAAGCCGAGGGCAGCCGTTCCGCGAGCAGCTCGCGTGCGGTGCGCCCGAGGATGCGACGACCCGCAGCGGGCAGACCCACCGTGAGCCGTAGGCGCAGGTCTCCATCGGGGTCGACATAGACCGCGCTGCGCTCGAGCACCTCCTGGCCGAGCGAAGCGATCTCGAGCAGACCGCTCTTGCCGCTGCCCGCCCGCTTACGTACCGCGCTCAACGCAACCAGAACGGCGCGATGCAGGAAGTCGGCGCTGGCGCGCCGCGCGTCCGGATGTGCGATCGCCGCAGCCAGAAGCCCGGCCACGTGGGAGGGAACGTCGATGCGGATACGGCTCGGGGCCGCAAAGGGATCCCCCTGCACGTGCTCGAAAGTCAGGGCGTAACGAGCCAGGGCGTAGGTCCGACGCTGAAGATCCTTGTAAGCCGGGTAGGAACGGCCATCGATACGTTCCAGGTCCTGCGCCAGGCTCCTCGCGGACGGGCTCACGCCGCGGCCGGAGAGCCACTGAACAAGGGTCGCGCCCGCCAAAGCGCCACGCTGAGCGCAACGAAGGGCAGTGCCGCGACCAGGCCCAGGGGCCAGCCCCAGGCTCGCTCGTCCAGAAGCGACCACACGAACATACCGATGGCGATCTGCAGTACGTACAGCGATGCCCACGGCCACATCCAGCTGCGCATCTTGTAGAGACCGTAGCTGCCCGCCGCGTAGATGGCCCAATGCAGTGGCTCGGTCAGCTTGGCCGCCCAGCCGTGCAGCAAGATGCCGAACCAGACCTCCTCATCCTCGGCCACGGGCTTGAAGAAGAAGTCCCAGGGCACGTACACGAACGCCATATAGGCGCAGAAGACCATTATGCCGTTGAGCCAGTGAGGCCGACCCTGGAAGACTCTCGCAAAGGTCCCGGACATGGACACCTCCGAGCGGCTCTCGTCTTTTCCTGGCTAAAGGCGCGTGAGCAAGTCCGTAGCAGCGTCGGCCAACACATCGGAAGAGGTGGACAGCTCCAGGTTGCGCAGCCGGCTGCGCAGCAGGTTGCGCTGCTCCGGGGGCGCGCTCTCGGCCGCCGAGTCGAGGGCCTTCAGCACGCGTAGCACGTCGCATTCGGTGTCCAGGTCCAGCAGCGTCAGCAGCAGGCTGATATCCTGGGGCATGCCGTGGCCCTTCACGTACTCGCGAAAGGTGCGCACGAAATCGGGCGACCCCTGCGCATCTCGCAGCCGCTGCTCGAGGCGCAGCCGAGCCGCGTCTCCTTTCTTGCCGAAGAGTTTCTCATCGATACGCTGGCGATACCTCGCCGCCGCGGCTCGCCCCCGGGCCTGTGCCTGCTCGTTGCGCGGGCGTCGCTCCCCGCCGTTCATCTTCTTCTTCTCGCGCCGTCGGCGATCCAGCTCACTGAAAGAAATCTTTCCACGTTCACTCACGCCAAATCCTCCGCACCACCACAGCGAACGGCGAGCCGAAAGCACGCCATGCGCGCGCTACACCTCCAAACTCGAGATTGGAGCGCACAGCCAACAGACCTCGGATCGAGCGGGCCTCTCGGACCCGACCATCACCGGAGCAGGACCAAGCCCTCGCCAGCGGCTACGGACTCAGCCCCCCCACAGCGCTAGCATGCCTCATCTCGCCGCTTTTGTCTCGCCCAATCTTTTACGCGTTTCCTACGTCTTCCAGACGCGGCCCCGCCTGTATGACGCTCGGCGACAAGCCGGGCCGGGAGGGACACGAGCACGCCCCTCAAGCAAGTCCCTCCATCCTAGCACCGTCTGAAGAATTGAGAGCAGCCGGCCGCCCCGCAGGGATCTACTTCCTTGCGCGAGCAACAGAGGCCGCCACATGGATCCGCTGCAGGAACTTCTCGCACAGGCGGACCAGCGACCCACCTTGCCGGACATGCTCTTTCGGATTGAGGCGGAGCTCAACAATCCCAAATCTGACCTCAGTCACATCGCCGAGATGATTGCGTTGGACCCTGTGATGACAGGGCATCTGCTGCGCATGGCCAACTCCGCGAGCTTCGGCGGGGCGTCCGCATGATCTCCACTCTCGGTGCTATCACACGCCTGGGCATCAGAGAGACGCGAAACCTGGTCGTCACCTCGGCCGTGATCCATGTACTGCCCAACAAAAATTCCAACTTCAATCTGCGCGACTTCTGGACACTCGGTCTGGCCTCCGCCATCTGCGCGCGCCAGATCTCGCGCGACCTGCGCTGCCCTGTTTCGGACGAGGCTTACCTGGGCGGACTCGTGCACTGCCTGGGCGAGGCCGTACTGGCGGTTTACTTTCCAATCCGCTTCGACAAGGCCCTGGACCGGGCCCGGAGTGAGAGCATCGATCTGGTACAGGCGGTCTGGGCCGAGTTCGGCTTCACGCATCCGGTGCTCGTCTGCAAGGTGCTCGAGCGCTGGAACTTTCCTCGTCCCGTGGTGGAAGCAGTCGAGTATCTACTCGCGCCCGACGCCGAGCGCAGCTGGGTAGCCGAGATTCCGGGGGAGTTCACCTCGCTCCTGCTCGAGACCAGCTTCCCCGACCTCGACACCTACGTGACGGAGCAGAAGGACCACCTCAAGGAGGTGGGTACGCCTGTGAGCTCCCTCTTCTCGGGCAGCTGAGCTCCGGCCACTAGCGGCGAGACTTGCTGTCACACTCCGCGTGTGAGAGCTTGATGGGACCACGCGGAGGTCAGCGATGGATCCCGTCGAGCCCCGAACCTCTTCCCGACGCCACGTCTCCGGCCGAGTGCTACTGCTGCTCTGGGCCCTCACCTTCTTCCTCGCCTTCGTCGGCGTGGGTCCCTGGATCGGATTCGCGGTGGAGGGAATAGACCGCTCTCAGCTTCCCAACACCCTCGCCCTGCTGACGCTGCCGAGCCTGCTCGTGGCCCTGGCGGCGACAGTGCTGTGGGCGATCGGCCGGGCCCAGCGCTTGACCCCCTCGGAGGAGCCCGGACGCATGGGGCGGCGCCGCTTCCTGGTCGGCGCCGCAGCCGGCGTGGGCGGGGTCCTGGGCGGACTCGTGGGCACGATGCTGACTGCGCTGCTGCGACCTCGCGGATGGATGACCGTGACAGCGCCCAGCATCCTGGCCGAGACGCCGAAAAAGGATCCCAATCCCAAAGTGGCGTGGCAGGGCGCGCGCGTGCAGGCTTACCGGCGCCTCGGCCGAACCGGCTTCGAGGTCTCCGACATCGTCCTGGGCTCTGGCAAGATCAACCTCGAGAACGACGGCGAGGCGATTGCGCGCGAGGCCATCGCGCGCGGCGTGAACTACTTCGACACCGCCCCCGACTACTCCGGCTTCGGCTCCGAGCTGGCGTTGGGCAAGGCCATGAAGGGCCATCGCGACCGCATGTTCCTGGCGACCAAGTGGTGCACCAAGGACGGACATCTCAACGCCGGCTCCAGCGTGCAACGGTACATGGAGGCCGTAGAGGGCAGCCTCGAGCGCTTGCAGACGGACTACGTGGACCTGGTACATATCCACTCCTGCGACACCGTAGAGCGTCTGCGCGATCCCAACGTGCACGAAGCCTTCGAGCGCCTGCGCGAGCAGGGCAAGGTGCGCTTCCTTGGTGTCTCGACCCACACCCCCAATCTGGAGCAGGTCGCGAACGCAGCGATCGATGACGGGCGTTTCGACGTGATGATGCTCGCCTACCACCACGGCGCGTGGCCCATGCTGAGGGAGATCATCGATCGTGCGGCGAGCAAGGACATCGGGGTGGTCGCAATGAAGACGCTCAAGGGCGCGAAGCACCGGGGGCTGCTGGAACTGCGTGACCAGGCGGACTCCTACACCCAGGCTGCATTCAAGTGGGTGCTGGCGGACCCGAGCGTCTCCTGCCTGGTGATCTCGTTCTACGAGTTTCAGCATCTGGATGAGTACCTGTTTGCCTCGGGCAAGCGCCCGACCCAGGCGGATCAGGCTCTGCTCAAGCGCTACGACCAGCTGATCGCAGGCAAGCACTGCTTTGCCCACTGCGGGGCCTGCCTCGGGTCCTGTCCCGAGCAGCTCGCGATCAATGACGTGCTGCGGCATCGCATGTACTTCGAGGACTACGGCGACCAGAAGGAAGCCATGCGGCTCTACTCCAGGTTGGAGAAGCAGGCTGATGTCTGCGTCGGCTGCAGCGCGCCCTGCCTGGGTGCGTGCCCGCACGGCGTGCCGATCCAGGAACGCACGATCGGTGCGCACCGCATGCTCACCTTTGGCTGAGCCCTCGGAGCGAGCAGTCCCGTGAAGCGCTCGTACCTGTTTCTGTGTTGGACCTGCGGAGTCGGCTTCCTGCTGATCGGACTCTGGCTTTGCTTCGCCGCACTCCAGTCACGCGGGCCGGACGCCGCCAGCATCCTTCCGTTCCCGCTGGGACCCCAGGGGTACTACTTCGTCGCCTTCAGCGGCTGTGCTCTCATCGCCTGGGGAGGCTGCCTCGTGGGCGCCGCACGGGGACACGGCTCGCGCGCGATCGGCACCGCGACGGCGGTCGGGCTGGTGCTGGCAGCGCTGTTCCGGATGCTGTTCTGGTTCCTGGGGGACCTGGCCTGGATGGGCAACGTCCTGCGTGCCGAGGCAGCGGTGCTGCTACTGCTGGCGCTTGCCTTCGTCTGGCTTCGCCCCGCGCGCGCAGCGGAGCCGCTCTGATGGGCCGCGTGCCCGCCGCCGTTGGCATCGTACTGCTCTTCGTGCTCAACCTGGCGCTTCCCTACACCCCACTGGGGCGGCGGGGCACCGATACCCAGCTTCACTTCGACGTTCCGGGCGCGCGCGGCGAGCTGGGCCAGCTGCTGCCCGCGTTCACGCTCCTGGACCTGGAAGGCAGCCCGGTTCGCATCTCCGACTTCCGGGGCAAACGTGTGCTCCTCACCTTCGAGCGCAGCATCGACTGGTGACCCTTCACCAAGGCGCGGCTCGTGGAGCTGCGGCGGGAGCTCGGGGAGATCGAGGACCTCGCGATCCTCTATGTCCTGCCCGACAACCAGGTCAACGCCAAGACCCTGCGCTTCATTGATGGCAACGGGCTACGGGAGCGGGTGCACTTTCTGCGCGATCCCGACAGCCGCGCCATAGATCAGCTCGGGCTGCGTCGGGCCAATCCGGAGCCGATCGAGGTGGGCGTGCCGCACCCAGCCACCTACGTGCTGGATCGCGAGGGCCGGGTGCGCCTGGTCGACGTGCGGAAGGACTATCACATCTGGCTCGACCCTGAGCCGATCATTGCAGCCCTCAAGCGCATTCCGTAGATGATCCGGCGCATGCTCGAGGCGCTCGAGGCGAACAGCGAGCGCGAACTCTACGCAGGCGTCGACTCGCAGGGCGAGCGCACCTGGTCGCTACCAGCGAACGAGCTACTCGCGACGGTGGGCGGCTGGCAGCAGGAGCTTCGAGCGCGCGGCGTGCGGCCCGGAGATCGGGTCGGCATCGACCTGCCACGCGGGCCGGAGCTGCTGCCCGCTCACATCGCTACGTTGGCCTCGGGCGCCACCGTAGTCCCGATCAATCCCGCCTTGACCGACGCCGAGCGCGCACGCGTGCTCGAGCGGGCCGAGCTGAAGACACTGCTCGAGCCCACGGCACGGTGCGGTCGTCCGGGCCGGCCCAGTCTGGCGCAGTCGCCGGCCGACAGCCCGGCGCTCTTGGTCTTCACCAGCGGAACCACGGGTGAGCCCAAGGGCGTGCCCCTGGCCGAGGCTCAGCTGGAGGCCAACCTCGACGCGCTCGCACAAGCCTGGGGGCTCTCCGAGGCAGATCGTCTGCTGCACGTGCTTCCCTGCCACCACCTACACGGGCTGGTGCTGGCGCTCTACGGCAGCGCGCGCGTCGGCCTGCCGATACTGATGCTCGAGCGCTTCGACGCGGAGGCCTGCCTCATGGCGCTGGACGCACAGCACGCCAGCGTGTTCATGGGCGTGCCCACCATGCTGCGTCGCATGGCGCGATCCGAGCTCAGGCGCGACCTCGCGGGCATGCGACTCTTCGTCTCCGGCTCGGCACCGCTCACACCCCAGGACTTCCGAGCGTTCGAAGCCCGCTTCGAGCATACGCCGCTCGAACGCTACGGACTGAGCGAGACGATGATCGTGTCGACCAACCCGCTCGATGGCGAACGTCGTTGCGGGAGCGTTGGCCGGCCTCTGCCCGACACCGAAGTGCGGCTGGCGCCGGACGGCGAGATCGAGGTGCGGGGGCCCGCGCTCATGCACGGCTACTGGCAGGCGCCCGAGCTCACGCGCGAGGCCTTTCACGAGGGCTTCTTCCGCACGGGCGACCTGGGACGCCGTGACGACGCCGGCTATCTCTACATCGTCGGCCGCAAGAAGGAGCTGATTATCGTGGGCGGCACAAACGTGCTTCCGGGAGAGGTGGAGCAGGTGCTGGCCGAGCACGCCGCGGTGGAGGAGGTCGCCGTGGCCGGCCTGCCCGACCCGGATCGGGGAGAGGTAGTGGGCGCCTTCGTGGTAGCAGCCGCGGGCCAGGATGCGCGCGAGCTCGAGGCCCAGCTGCGCGAGCGCGCCGAGCAGCTGCTGGCGCCGTACAAGCGCCCCCGCCTGTATCGCTTCCTGCCGGCTCTGCCCAGGAACGCCATGGGCAAGCTCGACCGCCTCGCTCTCAGCAGGGACTAGCGCGGTAGCGGCGAGCTGAGCTCGCCTGCACGCACTGCGCTCGGCTGCGCCTAGCTGCGCGGCCTTGTGGGTCTTGCAACAACCCCCTAATCGCGCTGGCTGGCGGGGCTGACACTTCGAGTAATTACTCCTATAGTAGTTACATGGAATATCGGGTGGAGGAGATCGCGCGGGCCGCCGGGGTCAGCGTGGACACGGTCCGCTTCTACCAGTCCCGGGGACTGCTTCCGCCTCCCGAACGCCGCGGCCGCACCGTAATCTACTCCGACCAGCACCTCGATACGCTGCGCCAGATCCGGGCGCTCAACCGCCAGGGGCTGACGCTCGAGGCGGTGGGTCGGCTGCTCGCGGGCGAGGCCCAGAGCGACGGCATCAAGGCGTCCCTGCTTGGAGCCCTGGCGGAGGCCGAGGGCGAGCCGACTCTCACGCGCGCGGATCTCGCGCGTCGGGCCGGGGTGCCGGAGTTCCTGCTCGAGTCGGGCGAGCAGGCGGGCCTGCTTCGGCCGCTCGAGATCGATGGCGAGGCCCGCTACACGGAGTCGGATCTGCGCTCGGTCGAGGCCGCGACGCTTCTGCTGCGGTCGGGCTTTCCGCTGCAGGAGCTGCTGCCGCTGGCCCGGGACCATGCGCTCTACACCCAGGAGATCGCCGACCGTGGGATCGAGCTCTTCGACCGTTACGTGCGCAAGGCCGGACAAGAGGGGGCGCCACCCTCGAAGGATGATATCGCCCGCACCTTCCGCGAGCTGCTACCAGCGGTGACGACGCTGGTGGCGCTTCACTTCGAGCGCACGCTCACGCATCGCGCTCGCGCTCGCCTGGCCCGGGCTGGCGAGGCGGACGCACTGGAAGCGGCGCTGGCAGAGACACAGGGGCCGCGCCTGAAGCTCTCATGGAGCTGATTCCGAAGCGGAGCCTACCCGAGGCCGAGCACAAGCGGGAGTTCGTGCGCACGATCTTCGATCGCATCGCGCCCCGCTACGACCTGCTCAACCGCATCATCACCCTGGGCCTGGACCAGAGCTGGCGGCGGGCCGCGTTGGATTCCGTAGGCCTGAAGCCGGGCGAGCGGGTCGTGGACCTGGCGACGGGCACGGGCGACCTCGCCGAGCTGGCCTGCGCCCGCGGCGCGCAAGCGATCGGCGTCGATTTCTCGGGCGGCATGCTGCGCGCAGCCCGTAACCGCCGCCCGCACGGACTCTTTGTGCAGGCGGATGTCAGCCAGCTGCCCTTCCGCGATGCAAGTGCGGGTGTGGTCACCTGTGGTTTCGCATTGCGCAACTTTACCGACCTCAACACAGTCTTCGCCGAGTGCGCGCGCATTCTCGAGCCCGGCGGCCGCCTGGTCCTGCTCGAGGTGGACGAGCCGCGCTCCCGGCTCCTGCGTTGGGGACACGCGCTTCACTTCCAGCACCTCGTGCCGCGACTCGGAGCCTGGCTTTCGGACCGCGAGGCCTACCGCTACCTGCCGGCCTCGGCCACCTACCTCCCGAGCGAGGAGGAGCTGATCGCACGGCTGGAGGCGGCAGGCTTCACACGTGTGAGCAAGCGGCGTCACCTCTTCGGGGCCGTGCAGCAGATTCGGGCGACGCGGATCTAGTGTTCACCGCGGTGCGCATGACGCGGGCCTGGCAGCAAGCGCTGCGTGAGGGCCTGGCTCAGGCGCGAGCGTTCAACCGGCCGCTGGTCGTTGCCAAGCGCGAGCGGCTGGCAGACGCTCCGGATCTGCTCGAGCTCTTCGCGGCCGCAGAGACGCGGGCCCAGCGCCGTTTCCTGGTCGCGCGTCCGGACGATGGCTTCGCCCTGCTCGGGCTCGGGGTCACCACGGAGATCGTGGCAACGCGGCCGGAGCCCTTCGCCGAAGTGAGAGCACGTGCCCGCGCTTTGCTGCACGGGGCGGAACCAGGTGCGCTGCTGCTGGGCGGATTCGCGTTCGTTCCGCTCCCCCAGGCCGAGCGCAGCTCCGCCTGGCGCTCACGTGCGAACGCGCGCTTTGTGTTACCGGCACTGATCTACCGCTGCGAGGGCAGCGCGGCGTGGCTCACACGCATCGCCCGGGTGCATCCGGCCGAGCGCGAGCCTGCACTGATGGAGCGTTGGGAGCGAGCTGCGTGCGAGCTGCTCGAAAAACCCCAACCCGTGGGCGCTCGCGACCGTCGACTCGAGACGGATTTCGACGCCGACGCGGCGCCGCGCTATGCGGAGTCCGCCAAGGAGATCATCGCCGCCATCCGGCGCGGCGAGGCCGACAAAGTGGTGCTGGCTCGCGTCGAACGTCTGCAGCTCGAGCACGGGCTCAGCGCATCTTCGGTGCTACGACAGCTCTACCAGTCCCACTCGAGCTCCTTCGTGTTTGCGGACGGGCTCGCGCACGAGACCTTCCTTGGCGCCACGCCCGAACGGCTGGTCCAGCGAAGCGGCGACGCGGTGGTCACGTCAGCCGTGGCCGGAACGGTGGCCCATGGCGACAGCGAGCCGGGGACCGCGCAGCTCGCGTGCGCGCTGCGCCGCTCTCCCAAGGAGCGGGCGGAGCACGCCTTCGTGGTGCGCGCGCTTGAGGAGGGTCTATCGCCCCTCTGTCGCGAGCTCGTGGTGCCGCACGCACCCGATCTGCTCGATACCGGAACCGTGCAGCACCTCTCCACGGTCATCCGCGGCAAGCTGACGCAGCCGACGCATGTGCTGGAGCTGGTAGCGCGCCTCCACCCCACACCGGCGGTGGCCGGCACCCCGCGCGAGCGGGCGCTCGAGCTGATCCACAAGCACGAGCGCTTCGATCGCGGCGGCTACGCCGCTCCCATTGGCTTCTTCGACGTACGCGGTGACGGGGAGTTCGTGGTCGCCTTGCGCTGCGGACTCTTCCGGCACGACCAGATCCAGCTCTTCGCGGGCGCGGGCCTGGTGGCGGGCTCGGACCCCGAGCGTGAGGCGGCCGAGACCACGCTCAAGCTGCGCACCCTGCGGGGAGCGCTGGAGGCCACGTGCAACGCGTGAACCGAAACCTGGTCTGGGCGGGAGCGCTCGCCGACGAGCTGGCGCGTTGCGGGGTACGCCACGTGTGCGTGTCGCCCGGCTCGCGCTCGGCGCCGCTCGCGCTCAGCTTCGCGGCACACCCCATGATCCAGGATCACTCGATTCTGGACGAGCGTGCAGCCGCCTTCTTCGCCCTCGGCCTGGCACGTGCGAGCCGGAGCCCGGTGGCGCTGGTCTGCACCTCAGGAACCGCCACGGCCAACTATCTGCCGGCCGTAGTCGAAGCTCACTACAGCCGGGTTCCGCTTCTCCTGCTCACAGCGGATCGTCCGCCGGAGGAGCGCGAGTGCGGCGCGGGCCAGACGATCGACCAGACGAAGCTCTACGGATCCTACGTGCGCCTCTTCAACGAGCTACCGACCCCCGAGCTCGAGCCGAGCCTGCTGCGTCACGTCCGGAGGAGCGCGTGCCGGGCGGTAGCTGCGGCGCTGGGCGGTCCCGCGGGACCGGTGCATCTCAACCTACCCTTTCGCGAGCCGCTCGCACCCCTCGAGGTCGCAGCCGATCAGGAGGCGGCGCGGAATCTGGATCCGCTCTTGCGCGAGGGACGCCTGGAAGATCCGATGACCCGCGTCTTTCCCGCCGAGCCCGCGGGCCTGCGCAAACCCGACCTGGCTCAGCTGGCCCAACGCCTCCGGCGCGAGCAGCGCGGCTGGCTGGTCGCGGGCCCGCTCGACGCGACGCCGGAGCTCGCAACCGAACTCACGCGCCTCGCGCGCAGCCTAGGCTGGCCAGTCTTCGCCGACGCCCTCTCGCAGCTTAGGTGCGGATCCCCCGAGCGCTCACTCCTGGTCGAGGCGCACGACGCGGTACTGGGCGCGCGCGACTTCGCGGAAGGGCTGCTGCCCCGGCTCGTGCTGCGCTTCGGCGCGATGCCAACCTCGAAAGCGTACCGGCTGCTACTGGAACGCCATCCGGAGATCACGCAGATCGTGGTGGACCCGTGGGGCTGGAGTGATCCCACGCTGCTGGCCAGCGAGCTGATGCGCGCAGATCCCCTGGCGCTGGCGCGCGCCCTCGCCCGCGAGCTGGAGCGCCTGGGTCGGGTGTCCGTCTCGGACTTCGGCGAGCGCTGGATCCGGGCGGGCCACCGCGCGCGGCGCATTCTCAACCAGGGCCTGGCCGAACGCGCCGGACTGTCTGAGCCCGGCGTCGTGCGCACGCTGGCGCAGGTCCTGCCCGGGGGATCGGCCCTCTTTGTCGCGAGCAGCATGCCGGTTCGCGACGTTGACCTGTTCTGGCCCGGCTCCGAACGCGCGCTGCGCGTGTTTGCCAACCGAGGCGCCAACGGCATCGACGGCAGCGTGTCCTGTGCGCTGGGCAGCGCGCTCGGTTCGGACGCGCCGCTGGTGGCGCTGATTGGTGACCTCGCGCTGCTACACGACTGGAGCGGTCTGCTGCTCGCTCGCCGCGACGACATCGACGCCACCCTGGTCGTGATCGACAACAACGGTGGCGGGATCTTCGAGTTCCTACCCGTGGCCGCCAGCGCCGGGCGAGACGTGTTCGAACGCCACTTCGCCGCCGGCCAGGGCATGGATCTGTGCAAGGCTCTGCGGGGCTTCGGGCTAAGCGTCAGCACGGCAAAGAGTGCGGACGAGCTGCGGAGCGCGCTGGAGAAGTCGCTCACGAGTCCCGGCGTGCAGCTCGTGGTGGTTCAAACGGACCGACGGGAGAACCTAGAGCTGCACGAGAAGCTCAACCAAGCAGTGGCACGCGCTCTCGCGCCCACGGAAGCGAGCTGATGGTTTGGGTCTCGACGCGTGACGGCATGCGCCTGCACCTGGAGGAAGACGGCGCGGGTGTCCCCGTCCTGCTCGTTCACGGATTCACGGGAAACAGCTCGGCCTGGGGGCAGGAGCTGAAGAACTTGCTCTCCCGCCGGGTACGCAGTGTAAGTGTGGACCTGCTCGGACATGGAGCTAGCGACAAGCCCGAGGATCCGAAGCGCTACGCGCTCGACGAGATGGTGGACGACCTGTGTCAGGTGCTGGATGCTTGCCAGATCGCGCGCGCGGTCTGGGTGGGCTACTCGATGGGCGGCCGCATCGCGTTGGCAGCGGCGGTCCGGCGTCCGGAACGCGTGCGCGCACTGGTGCTCGAGGGCACGTCGCCCGGCCTCGAGCAGGCCCAGGAGCGCGCGCAGCGCGTCGCCGACGATGAGCGCCTGGCGCGGATGCTCGATGACGACGGGATCGAGCCCTTCGTGACGCACTGGATGAGTCTGCCGCTCTTTCAAACCCAGCGGCGACTCGGACCCGAGCGACTGGCAGCGGAACGATCGCGCCGTCTACAGAATTCCGCGCGTGCGCTCGCGGCATGCCTGCGCGGACTGGGACTCGGCGCTCAGCCGTCCCTCTGGCCCGAACTGCCCGCGGTTCGCGTCCCGGCCCTGCTGATCGTGGGCGAGAGAGACCCGAAGTTCCGCGGGATCGCCGCGCGCATGGAAAGCGCCATGCCGTTGGCGCGCACGCAGCTCCTGCCGCGTGCCGGCCACGCCACTCACCTCGAGCGCCCAACGCTCTACGCCGAGGCCGTGGGTCGATTCTGCACGCAGACGATCGAAGAAAGAGGAGGAACGAGAGATGAAGGTTGTATGGACCTCCGAACATGAGTTCGAAGACATCCGCTATGAGACGTTGGATGACGGCGTGGCCAAGGTCACGATCAATCGGCCGCAGGTTCGCAACGCGTTCCGGCCTCAGACGGTCGTGGAGCTGATCGAGGCCTTCGCACTCGTACGGAACGACCCGGAGGTGGGGGTGGCCATCCTCACCGGCGAGGGACCCGAGGCCTTTTGCTCGGGCGGGGACCAGAACGTGCGCGGCCACGGCGGCTACGTCGACAAGGAAGGCGTCCCACGTCTGAACGTGCTCGATCTGCAGCGCGTCATCCGCACGCTGCCCAAGCCCGTGATCGCCATGGTGGCAGGCTACGCGATCGGTGGCGGACACGTGCTTCACATGCTCTGCGACCTCACCATCGCCGCCTCGAACGCGCGCTTCGGTCAGACCGGCCCGCGCGTGGGCAGCTTTGACGGCGGCTGGGGTGCTTCATATATGTCCCGCATCGTGGGGCAGAAGAAGGCGCGGGAGATCTGGTTCCTGTGTCGGCAGTACGACGCGCGCGAGGCGCTCGCTATGGGACTGGTGAACACCGTCGTTCCGCTCGAGAAATTGGAGGAAGAGACGCTCAAGTGGTGCCGCGAGATTCTGGCCAACAGTCCACTGGCAATCCGTCTGCTCAAGGCCGCGCTCAACGCGGACTGCGATGGTCAGGCGGGCCTTCAGGTGCTCGCGGGCGACGCCACCCTGCTCTACTACATGACCGAGGAGGCCAAGGAGGGCCGCGACGCGTTCGTCGAGAAACGGCGGCCCGAGTTCTCGCGCTTCCCGCGTCTGCCGTGAGCGCCCAGCCCCATCCGCTTCCGGAGCCGGCGCAACCGCGCCCCTCCTCCCTGGAGGCATGGACCCTTGCGCTGCGTCCGAAGACGCTGGGAGCGTCCGGGGTGCCGGTGGCGGTCGGCAGTGCCGTGGCCCAGGCGCAGGGAGAGTTTCACGCCCTGATCGCGCTCGTCTGTCTTGCGGTCGCACTTCTCTTGCAGGTGGCGGCGAACCTCGCCAACGATGCCGTCGATTTTGTCGCGGGCATCGACGGCCCCAGCCGACGCGGTCCCCAACGCGTCACCCAAGCAGGCTTGATTCCAGCGCGCAGTGTGCTGCGCGCGGCCGCCCTCGCCCTCGGGCTCGCGGCCTGCGCGGGTGGCTACCTGGTCTGGAGCGGGGGCGCGCCCATCCTCGCGATCGGCCTTGCGGCGATCGTTGGCGCAGTCGCCTATTCCGCGGGACCCTTCCCGCTGGCCTCGCACGCTCTGGGCGAGCTGGCCGCGTTTGTTTTCTTCGGCATCGTCGCCGTGACGGGCACGACCTACCTGCACACAGGCAGCTTCTCCCCCCTGGCGCTGCTCGCCTCCCTGCCCGTGGCATCACTCGTGACCAACCTCATGCTCACCAACAACCTGCGCGACATCGAGAGCGACCGCGAGGCGGGCAAGTACACGCTCGCGGTACGGCTGGGCGCGCGCGCCATGCGCGCGGGCTATCTCGGCCTGCTCGGGTTCGCCTACGCGGCTCCCCTCTGGCTCTGGGGGAGCAGCGAGGTGGGTGTACGCATCTTTCTGCCCTGGCTGAGTCTTCCGCTCGCCGCACCTCTTGCCCGCGAGCTGCTGGGCGCGCGCACCAGCCAGGAGTTCGCCCGCGCGCTGGTCGGTACGGCCCGCCTGCACCTGGTGTACGGGACACTGCTGGTGCTGGGACTGCTGAGGTGAGGATCGAGCGGGTCGAGCTCGAGCCGGTCTGCTATCGGCTGCGTAAGTCGGTGCGAACCCACCGCGCCGAGCTGCGCGAGCGGCGCGGCTGGCGCGTGCGCTTGAGCGGGACCGATTCGCGGCTCGGCCTGGGTGAAGCGCTGCCGCTGCCCGAGTTCGGAAGCGAGCCGCCGCACGAGTGCCTGCGCGCGCTCGAGAGCCTGGCCACACGGCTGCACGCGCGCGCGGGCACACTCGAGCAGCTGCTCGATCTCGTTGATCAGACGTGCCCGGACGCGCCCGCCGCGTGCTGCGCCTTCGACGGGGCCCTGCACGACCTGGCCGCACACGTCGAAGGCATCGCGCTGGCGCGCCTTTTGGGAACGCAGCCACCCGTCGCCGTACATGTAAACGCGTTGATCACTGCCGCGGGCGTCGAGGAGAGTGTGGCGGCGGCGCGCGCGGCGCAGGCGCGGGGCTTTCGCACGTTCAAGCTCAAGGTTGGAAGCTCAGGGCCCAGCCAGGACGAGGCCCGGCTGCGGGCTGTGCGCGACGCGCTCGGCGATGCCCCTCGTCTGCGCATTGACGCCAACGGTGCGTGGGACGCAGACACGGCGATCGCCTTTCTCGAGCGGGTAGCTCCGCTCGAGATCGAGCTGGTGGAGCAGCCCGTTCCAGCGCGCGACCTGACGGGGCTCGCGCGCGTACACCACGAGGCACCAATTGCGGTGGCGGCCGATGAAACGCTGGTCCGCTCCGAGGGACGTGAGGCAGTGCTCGAAGAAGACGTGGCCGCGTTCGCCGTGCTCAAGCCCATGCTCCTGGGGGGCCTTCGCAGCTGCCAGCGCTTCGCACGCGCGGCCTCCGCGCGCGGCGTGCGCTGTTTCGTCACTACCAGCTTCGAGAGCTGGATCGGCACTGGCCAGGCCGCGCACCTCGCGGCCGCGATCCAGCTGGGCAGCCGCGCCTGCGGCCTCGCATCCTGCGACCTGCTGGAGGCCGCCTTCCCACCCGAGCTGATTCCAGTTGAGGGGCAGATCCTCATCCACGATCGTCCCGGCCTCGGGTGCGTGGAGCCGGCATGAGTGCGCCCGAGAGCTGGCTCGCTCGGCACGCGCAGCAGCGAGCGAATCATCCCGCACTGATCAGCACACACGGCACGCTGAGCTACGCCGCGCTCGAAGCCGACGCTCGCAGCCTGGCTGCCAGACTGCGCGGTATCGGGATCGAGGCCGGCGATCGCATTCCGGTCCTGCTCGAGAACGATCCGCTCTACGTCGTCCTGATTCACGCCCTGATCATGCTGGGGGCAGTGCTGGTGCCGCTGAACATCCGCCTCACGTCCCGAGAGCTGCAGGGCCTGCTCGCGGAGCTGGAGCCGAAGCTCCTGCTTCACGGCCACGAGCTCGAAGAACGCGCCAGGGAATCCACGCGCGAGCTGGCCAGCATTCAAGTGCTCGCCGCCCATACGCTGCACACGCTGCCCGAGAAGCCAGCCCGCGCATCCCGGGCCCCAACCCTGAGTTGCGACCAGGCCATACTATTCACGTCCGGAACCACGGGCCGGCCCAAGGGCGTGCGGCTCAGCCTGCTCAACCAGCTCGCCAGCGCCATGTCTTCGGTGCAACACCTGGGCGCTGAAACACACGCACGCTGGCTGGCGTGCCTGCCGCTGTATCACGTGGGCGGGCTCGCGATCGTGATGCGGAGTGCTTTCTACGGCAGGACGGTGGTGCTGCACGAGCGCTTCGATCCCCAGGCGGTCTTGCAGTCGATCGAGCGCGACCGTGTCAGCGCCCTCTCCCTGGTGCCGACGATGCTGCTGCGACTGCTCGAGGCCTCCGGCGCCGCGCGCTTTCCGGACTCCCTGCGCGGGGTCCTGCTCGGCGGGGGTCCGATCGCGCCGGAGCTGGTTGCACGCGCTCAAACTGCCGGCCTGCCGGTGGCGCCGACCTACGGACTCACCGAGGCGACGTCCCAGGTCGCCACACTCACTCCGCAGGAGGCGCTGGAGCGAGCACAGCCCAGCGCGGGACGCGTACTTCCGGGCCTCGAGCTCCGCATCGTCGATGAGCAGGGGCAGAACGTGCCCCCGGAAGTCCCCGGCGAGATCTGGCTGCACGGCGCGCAGGTCAGCGCGGGCTACCTGAAAACTTCGCTCGAGACCAAGTACGCGGGAGGAACGAGATGGCTGCGCACGGGCGACATCGGCCAGCTCAGCCGCGACGGCTACCTCACGCTTCTGGATCGACGTTCCGATCTGATCGTCTCGGGCGGCGAGAACGTCTACCCGGCCGAGGTCGAAGCCGTGCTGCTGTCCCATCCCGACGTCGCGGCGGCCGCTGTCGTCGGCGCCCCCGATGAGGTCTGGGGCCAGGGGGTGCACGCCTTCGTCGTGCCACGCGGCGAGCGCAGACCGCGCGCCCAGGAGCTCGTCGCCCACTGCCGCGCCGAGCTCGCGGGCTTCAAGCTGCCACGCCGCGTGCACATCGTCGCGTCCCTGCCCTACACAGCCTCGGGCAAGCTGCGCCGGGCGGAGCTGAGGAAGCGACTGCCCGGAGTTCCGGGCTAGCACAACTCCCCCGGGGGGGGAGTCGCGACTCGTGCAACATTTAATGGGCTCCCGCCCGAACACCTCGCTCGTCTAGGGACAGTTGCGCACGCGGCCCTTGAGCCAGCGCACCGTCGCCAGCGCCTGCCGTATGGGAAGCGGGATGCGCTCGATGAAGTCCGAGACCTCGATCCGCTCGTTCCGCATGGGGCTCACCCAGCGGCCCCAGGGTAGCCCAACGATACTAAAAACCGGAGCCTTCCGGAGGTGTAGAATCTGCAACGCTGGCCAGGAGAGGAGCCCGCCATGAGCCGTCCCTGCCCCGACGATCCGTTTCTCCAGGGAAACTTTGCACCCTGGCCGATGGAGGGTGAGATCCGTGACCTGGTCGTAAAGGGGGAGGTTCCGCGCGAGCTTTGCGGGAGCCTCTACCGCAACGGCCCCAACCCCCAGTTCGCGCCACGCATGCCCTACCACTGGTTCGACGGCGACGGCATGATCCATGCCTTCCACATCGAGGACGGCCGCGTCGACTATCGCAATCGCTGGATCCGCACCGAGCGCTTCCAGCTCGAGCGCACGGCGGGGGAATCCCTGTTCGGCGGACTCGTGAACCTGACCGCGAGCGACGCGCGCGTGCAGGGCCTGTCGGGCAACGCGGCCAACACCAACATCGTCTGGCACGCCGGGCGCCTGCTGGCGCTTTGGGAGGCGGGCCCCCCTCACCAGCTCGATCCCGAGACACTCGAGACCCTGGGCGTGTTCGACTTCGACGGCCGGCTCAGCGGCCCAATGACGGCCCATCCCAAGCTGGATCCCGAGACGGGCGAGATGTTGATGTTCGGCTACGACATGCTGCCGCCGGAGCTGGTCTATACGACGGTGTCGGCGGAGGGCGAGCTCGTGCGCAGCGAGCCGATCCAGGTGCCCTTCCCCAGTATGATCCATGACTTCGTCACCACGCGCGAGCACGTGATCTTCCCGATCTTTCCGGCGGCCTTACGCTCCGAGTCGTTAGCTCAGGGTGAGCTGGTGCGCTGGGAGCCCGATCTCGGTACGCATATCGGCGTCATGCCGCGCGACGGCGGAAACGCGGACGTGGTCTGGTTCCAGACCGATCCCTGCTTCGTCTATCACTTCCTGAACGCGCATACGGCGGAGGAAAGCGTCGTGGTGGAGGCGGTTCGCCACCCCCGCGTACCGTTCTTTAGCTTGGGCACGGACCGGGCTCCAGGCGACCTCACGCACCCGGCCCTGGTGCGCTGGTCTCTGAATCTCGGGAGCGGCACGCTCAAGCAGGAGACACTCGACGAGGGGCCGCTCGAGTTCCCGCGGCTGGACGAGCGCTTTGCCGGCCTCGCCTATCGACACGGCTTCGCGGCAGGCCGCGGCAGGGAGGGTGCGGACGGCTGGTTCAACGCGATCGTGCACCACGACCTCCAAAAGTGCGAGCGGCACACGCACGAGCTGGGATCAACGAGCTTCACCTCGGAGCCCGTCTTCGTGCCTCGCCACGCGGACAGCGCAGAGGGAGACGGGTTCCTGCTGTGTGTGGTCTTTCGGCAGGAAGAGAACCGGAGCGACCTCGTGATCCTTGACGCGGGTGACCTAGCAGGTCCTCCCCTGGCCGAGGTGTGCCTACCGCACCGCATCCCATACGGCTTCCACGGCAACTGGCGTCCCGGGCCACGCCGCGACCCCTGAGCCCCCGAACCTGGATCGGGGCGATTTCTCCTCAAGCCTTCGCCGGGCGAAACCGAAGATGTTTCAGGTATCTGCGTACCCGGGTTGCCGGCGCGGGGGAGAGCCAGGGAGAGATGTCTCAGCGCACAAGCCAAGCACCAACTCCCGTGGTGAGCCGAGACGAGCTGCTGCAGCGGGTGGAGGGGGACATGCAGCTGCTACAGGACCTCGTGGAAGTCTTCCGCGAGGATCTGCCCGAGCGGCTGCGCGCCCTGCGCGATGCGCTGGAGCGGGACGACCTCGATGCCGTATTCGCGGGCGCGCACGCGATCAAGGGCTCCGTGAGCACGTTCGCCGCCGCGGCGGCGTACGAGGCGGCGAGCCAGCTCGAAGATCTCGCGCGCAGCGGAAAGGACGACGGACTCAAGACCGCGACCGACGTTCTCGAGCGGGAGATCAGCCGCCTGCAACCCGCCTTGCGGGAGATCCTCGAGTCCTGACTAGCGCGTTAGCGGCGAGCACAGCTCGCCTGCGCGCACTTCGCTCGGCTGCGCCTCGCTGCGCGCCCTTCGGCCTTGCACTGGCCTAGCGCGTTAGCGGCGAGCACAGCTCTACTACCCGGGTACCGACCGGCAGAGCCGGCCTGCCGGGACGGCGCGTGACTTCGTACGCGCCTTGGCGCGCGTACTGCTACCCAGCCCTGCGGGCGCTGCACTCAGAGCTCCGGCTTCAGCGAAGTGCGAGCTCGAACAGGTTCCGGATCACCTTCTCATCCGCGGGCGCATGTCCGGCCAGCGCAGCGTTCTCATCGATGTGGTGCAGCTGACGCATACCGACGAGCACCGTCGTCACACCGGGGGTGCTGCGTACGAACTGAAGCGCACACTGCGCATCGGTCGCCAGATCTGGAAACGACTCACGCACGAAGTCCGGCAGGCCCCGCACCGCGCGGCCACGCATCAGCGGAACGCTGGCAAAGACGGCGGTGCCGGTGTCGCGCAGGGTCTCGAGCACGGGGGCTCGACCCTCGGGGCCGAACTGTGAGGGCAGTCCACCGGCCTCGCCCATGGCCACGCTGTAGGGAAGCTGCACCGCTCGCAGATGATGGTCCGCGCCCCCCACGTCGAGCGCGAGCTCAAGGCACTCGGCCAGCGAGAGATGTCCGCGCTCGGTGTGCGGGAGGAGCAGGCCGTGCCAGGTCGAGAGGCCGTAGGCCGCGATCGTCCCCTCCGCGACCGCCTCCTCCAGCGTCTCCAGCACGCGCGTCAGCAGCCTGCGAAACTCGTCCGGTCCCTTCGCCATCAGGTGCAGCTCGGGGTCCTGAACACAATACAGGTCGATCGTCGCCAGCCCCAGGTTGCTTCGACTGCGCCCGATCTGGTCCCGCAGGAATGCTGGGTCCAGCGAGTGATTTCCGCCGACGACCGCCTCGGGATCCACGAGGCCGCTCTCGACATAGGTCTCGATCAGATAGCGGCGGGCTTCCCTCGACGTTCGGACCCGATCCGGATCGGGGGTCAGATAGCCACCCTTGCTGATCACATAGACCTCGTCGCGTGCGACTTTGCCCTCGGCCAGCAGGCGACGCAGGGAGGCACCCAGCGCGCGCTCGCTGGTCTGCATGCGGTAGGAGGGGGCGGTATCCACAACGTTCAGACCGCACTCCAGCGCGCGCGGTACGGCGGCCCGATAGAGCAGATCGTCGGCCCCGTTCGGCTCTCCGGGGCGGGTCCCCAGCCCAATGGAGGAGAGCGCCAGACCATCGGGCGTGCGGAAGTGCCCGCTCAGCGTCGGAAAGCGGCTGGCGAAACGTCGAGTACCTGCGCGCGTCGCGCGCCCCGGCAGGAGATCAGCCTCGAGCATGCCGCGCAAGCCTACCGCGTCCCGAGCGCCCCCGCATTGGTGACTTCCGCATGCGCTTCGGGCAAGATGGCTTCGGCTAGGCCGGGCGTACCGGGCAGGGAAGGATGGCTCGTGATGGAGTTCAATCTGGCTCAGGTTCACGAGGCGGTCGCGCAGAGGGTTCCGGAGAAGGACTGCATCGTCACCCCCCAGCGGCGCTTGAGCTGGGCCGAAGTGACGGAGCGCACGCGGCGCCTCGCCAACTTCCTGTGCGCGCGTGGGCTCGGCTCCGTCCGACCCCGCACAGAGCTGCAGCCGTTCGAGTCGGGCCAGGACCATCTCGCGCTCTACCTCTACAACGGCCACGAGTACCTCGAGGGCATGGTGGGTGCCTACAAGGCCCGAGTGGTTCCCTTCAACGTGAACTACCGCTACGTCGAGGCGGAGCTGCTGTATCTGTTCAAGGACGCGCGCACACGCGGCGTCATCTACCACGCCTGTTTCGCACCCATGCTGGAGAAGATTCGCGCCGAGCTGCCCGAGCTGGAGGTCTTGCTCCAAGTCCCCGATGACTCGGGGCATCCCCTGCTTCCGGGAGCGATCGAATACGAACGCGCGCTCGCCAGCGCCTCGCCCAATAAACCCGAGCTGGAGTGGCTACCCGACGACCTCTACATGCTCTACACCGGCGGCACAACCGGTATGCCCAAAGGCGTGCTGTGGCGGCAGGCCGATATCTTCGTGGCCGCGCTGGGCGGAAGACTCAGCGACGGCTCGGAATACGAGTCGCTCGAAAGCCTGCTTCAGCAGGTGACAGGCGGTGCGCGGGTGCTGGCCGCCCCGCCCTTCATGCATGGAGCCGCACACTGGTGCGCCTTCCTCAACTTCCACGCGGGCAACTGCATCGTGATCCAGGGCGACACGCGGCGCCTCGATCCGGACGATCTCCTCTCCACCGTGGAACGCGAACAGGTGGCGGCACTGCTGATCGTGGGGGATGCTTTCGGCCGCCCGATCCTCGATCAGCTTCACAAGAAAAAGTACGACCTGTCGTCGCTCAGAATCCTGATCACGGGCGGGGCCGCGCTCAACGCCTCCTTCAAACAGGAGTTCCTCGACCTCATTCCCCACATCGTAATCATCGACGGCGTGGGCTCATCCGAGACCGGCTCGCAGGGGCGGAACGTGAGCACGGCCGCCGCGGGTGCCTCCACCGGCACTTTCCAGCCCGATCCGGCCTGCTGCATCCTCAGCGAGGACATGACGCGCGTGCTCGAGCCGGGTCATGAGGAGATCGGCTGGTTCTCACAGCGGGGGCGGGTGCCGCTCGGCTATCTGGGCGACCCGGAGAAGACGCAGCGCACCTTCCCGAGCATCGACGGCGTTCGCTACGCCGTACCGGGCGATCGAGCGCGCTTGCGCGCCGATGGTATCGTCGAGCTCTACGGGCGCGACTCGGTCACGATCAACTCGGGCGGAGAGAAGATCTTTGCGGAGGAGGTCGAGCACGCACTCAAGGAGCATCCGGCGGTATACGACGCGGTCGTGGTCGGACGGGCAAGCAAGCGTTGGGGCCAGGAGGTTGTGGGCCTGGTGAAGCTGCGCGAAGGCCAAGCAGCCAGCGAGGCGAGCCTGATCGAGTCCTGCGCGGGACGGCTCGCACGCTTCAAGCTGCCCAAGGTCATTCTCTTCCGCGATGAGATCGTGCGCAGCCCCAGTGGCAAGGCCGACTACCGCTGGGCGAAGGCCGAGGTGAGCTGAGCGCTCCTCACCCAAATCGTCGCCGCAGGGGCAGAGCGAGCGACGCTGTGACAACACATAAAACGGTGTAGAGCGCGCTCGGCACCGCACCGGACTCGCCCAGATGAGCCAGGGCGAGCACCGAGCCGAGCCCCGCGTTCTGCATGCCTATCTCGATCACGAGCGTTCTTCGCTGCACACCCGGCCAGCGAAGACCGGTTGCCACCCCGAAGGCCAGCGCGTATCCGGCCAGGTTGAGCCCGAGCATGGCCAGGCCCAGCTCCGGTCCCAGCGCGGCCAGGGAGTTACGGTTGGTAGCCACCACAATCAGGATGATCAGCACGATCGACAGCGAAGCGAGACCCGTGGCGAGACGATCCCAGCCAGAAGGCAGTGCAGGCCGCAGCGCACGCAGCGCGATCCCGACGGCGACGGGCAGCACTACCATCCAGATGGCGTTCCAGACGAGTGCTCCGACGGGAACCTCGATCCGGGTATCGGCCAGCAGCGGCAGCCACAGCGCCAGCAGCAGGGGCGAGAGCAGGGTCGCGAGCGTGGTCAGGGTCACGGACAGGATCAGATCGCCGCGCAGCAAGACCGTCATCACATTGGAGGCCATTGCGCCCGGCATACAGCCCACGAGCACGATGCCCGTACGTACGACCGGGTCGGAGAAGGCGAGCGAGATCCCCCACGCACAGAGCGGCATGATCGTGTACTGAGCGGCGAGTCCACTCAGCGCACGCGTGGGTGTCCGGGCAAAGGCGCGAACCTGCTCGGGCCGCACCAGGGTGCCCACGAAGAACATGGTCACGGCGAAGGCCGGCTGAAGCGCGGGGCGCATCCAGAGCACCGATTCCGGATATAGGAAGGCCAGGGTCACGCCGGTTAGAATGCCTAGCAGAACGAGCATCGGGGCATGCTACATGGCTCGCGCCGTCTGTAGTACCCTGCGCCGCGCTCGCTTCAGGAGATCAGAAGATGAAAGCACCCCACGTCTTGCTGACCCTGCTTCTCGCTCTAGGCTGCAGTCCGAGTGAGAGCCCCTAGCTCGAAGCGATCACCCAGTGCCGGGCGGTCAAGGCGGCGGGAATGGAGTGCGCGGAGTATCTGACCCTGGAGGAGGCCCTGGCCAGACACAAATCGGAGGGGAGCCAGGAAAAGCTCAGAGCACGTTACGCCCAAGGCCAGAAGCTGTGTAAGGTTCGAGTACGGCGGAGCTACGACAACAAGCAATCGGGTGAACTCGTTCGCTGTCACATGCTGATCGCGGAATACGAGCGCAACAAGCGGCAGTAGCAGGCCTACTACGAGGTCAGAGGCGGCACCCCTGAGCGCGCCGTAAGTCCACCGTCCACCACGATCGCCGCGCCCGTCACATAGGCCGCGTCGTCGCTCGCCAGGAAGAGTGCGAGGCTCGCAACCTCCTGGGGCGTGCCGAAGCGGCCCAGGGGAATGCTGCGCTTCGTCGACTCCCGACGCTGCGGGACCAGATCCCACACGCCTTGCAGCGCCGGTGTGTCGATCAGACCCGGGCAGATCGCGTTCACGCGCACACCCCGGGCCGCGGCCTCCAAGGCCACTGTCCGCGTCAGGTTGATCACACCGCCTTTGGCCGCGTTATACGCTCCGAGGCCCTCATCCCCACCCAGACCCGAGATGGATGCGATGTTGACGATGGCACCCCCACCCCGCGCCACCAACAGCGGGAGCGCCGCGCGCATGCCGTAGAAGACGCCGTCCAGGCTCACGCGCTGCGTATGCCGCCAGGCCTCGTCCGTGAGGTCTTCCACACGGCCGAACGAGGTCGCGAATGCGTTGTTCACGAGCACGTCGAGCCCGCCGAAGCGAGTGCGCACGGTTTCGACCACAGCGCTCATCTCGTCCGCCGAGCTCACGTCCGCGCGCTGGAACTCCGCCCCCTCGAGCTTCTCCGCCAGCTCTCGCCCCCGCGTCTCGTCGATGTCCACCACCAGCACACGAGCGCCCTCTGCGCCGTAACGCGCGGCGATCGCCGCACCGATGCCCGACGCGGCCCCAGTCACAATGGCCACGCGCCCCGCCAGCCTACCGCTGCTCATCGGAATCGACCTCCCATGATCCGTTGCCTTAGCAGTAGAATACTAGATGGAGGAAGAAGTAACGTGGCTCAGCGAGATGAGGCGCTTGTTATTAGCGCCCGGCGCAACAGCATCGAGCGGCTCGGAGACGGAGTGGCCCAGTTTCACAGCTTCTGCAACGTGGGCCTGGTGTGGGGCGACAGCTGCGAGGCGCTGGTCGAGCACGAGCGTTCCTTCATCACGCGCAGCTTCTAGCGGGTGGCGGCCACTCGCGCTCGCACCGAAGCGGACAAAATCTGAGCCCGGCGTCCCGTGGTACGCTGCTAGCCCGGGCCGGGGACCGTTCCCCCAGGAGAGGAGCCTCGAGATGATCATGGATCGTTTTCGACTGACGGACAAGGTCGCCATCGTGACGGGCGCGGGTCGAGGGATCGGACGCGGGATCGCGCTGGGCTTCGCCGAGGCGGGCGCCCACCTGGTCTGCGCGGCGCGTACGCTGGAGCAGATCGAGGCCACGGCCGAGCAGGTCCGGGGCTTCGGGTCACGAGCGCTGGCCATCCCCTGCGACGTCACCCAGCGTGCGCAGCTGGAGAACGTCGTTGCCCAAACCATGAAGGAGTTCGGACGCATTGACATCCTGGTGAATAACGCCGGCGGATCGCCTCCGCGGGCCGCGCTGCGCACGAGCGAGCGCATGTTTGATGAGGCCTTTCGCTTCAACGTCAGCTCGGCCTTCCTGCTCAGCCGTTTCTGCATCCCCCACATGCTGGAGCAGGAGGGCGGCGTCATTCTCAATATCTCGTCTGGCCTCTCCTGGCTGGTGGAGAAGGGCTTCGTGGCCTACGGCACGGCGAAGGCGGCGCTCTCGCACATGACGCGCCTGCTCGCGCACGAGTTCGCGCCGCGTGTGCGCGTGAACGCGCTGGCAGTGGGGGCCGTCGCAACCGACGCCCTCGCGCCCTTTCTTGAGAACGAGGAGATGCGCGAGAAGCTGGCGTCGACCACGCCCATGGGACGGATCGGCACGGTGGAAGACATTGCGGCGGCCGCGCTCTACCTCTCCTCGCCCGCTGCGAGCTGGGTGACAGGCAAGGTCTACGAGGTCGACGGGGGCACGGTCGCATCCAACTGGCCGCTCGAGTTCCCCGCGGTCTGAGCGCAAGCTCCGGCCAAATGGAGTTCCCCCGCATCTTCTCGCCGCTCCGGATCGGACCCGTGCGCTCCCGCAACCGGATCGTCTTCGGCGCTCACTTCACAATGTTCACCGAGCCCGCCTCGCGCTGGGGTGAACCGGGCTTCTACGGCCAGCGGCTCGGTCGCTACCTGGCGGAGCGCGCCCGCGGCGGCGTGGGCATGGTCATCGCCGGCCAGGCCCAGGTGCACCCCACGACGGCCTATCAAATGTCGAACAACGCGGTGGCCTGGGACGAGGCCGCGATTCCACACTTCGAGCGCGTGACATCACAGGTGCATGAGCACGGCGCGCTCGCATTCATCCAGTTGGCTCACAACGGGGGCGTGAATCACGGCACCTGGTCGAAGCTGCCCGCGCTCGCGCCCTCCCATGTGACCAACTACACCGAGCCCCCCAAGGTCCTGGAGCGGGACGAGATTCGAGAGCTGGTCGAGTACTTTGCGCGCTCCGCGAAGAACGCCGCGGCGGGGGGCTTCGACGGGATCGAGCTACATGCCGCACACGGCTACCTGATTCACGAGTTCCTCTCTCCGCGCAGCAACAAGCGCACGGACGAGTACGGCGGCCCACTCGAGAACCGCATGCGCTTCGCGGTGGAGGTGCTGGAGGCGGTACGGGCCGCGGTGGGCGAGCGCGTCGCGGTCGGTCTGCGCCTGGTCGGTGACGAGGAGCGCGGAGCAGCGGGGCTGACCGCGGACGACGCCGCAGAGATCGCCACCCGCTTCGAGAGCCTCGGCCTGGTCGACTTTCTCAACGTCAGCGTTGGACTCTCCGGGGTGGGGATGGTGCGGCCGCTGTACTCACCCCACGGGCTCGGGGTCTACGCAGCGCATACGGTCAAGAAAGCCGTACACAGCACTCCCGTCTTCGCGGTTCACCGCATCCTCACACCCGAGGAGGTCGAGGGAATCCTCGAGCGCCAGGAGGCCGACGCGGTTACCCTGGTACGCGCGCTGATCGCGGACCCCGAGTGGGTCAACAAGGCGCAGCGTGACCGCGCGCCGACCATCCGACGTTGTACGGGCTCCAACCAGGGCTGCTATGGGAACCTGCTCCAGGGCCTGCCCGTCAGCTGCGTCACAAATCCCGCCGTCGGTCGCGAGGACACCCTCGGTTACGGCACCCTCGTACCGGCGGCCAGCCCCAAGCGCGTGGTCGTCGTGGGCGGAGGCCCGGCCGGCCTCGAGGCGGCCTGGGTCGCGGCCGCGCGACACCATCGTGTGACGCTGCTGGAGCGCGCTTCGCGCCTGGGCGGGAAGATTCGCCTGGCGCAGATGCTGCCGGGACGAGAGGAGCTGGCCGATTTCGCGGACTGGCGTGCGGGCGAGTGCGAGCGCCGCGGGGTCGAGATCCAGCTCGGTGTCGAGGCCACGGCGGAGTCCGTGCTGGCGCTCGAGCCCGATGCCGTCATCGTGGCCACAGGGGGATACGCCACCAAGGACGGCTCGGCCAAGTGGCATCCGATGCCCATACCGGGGTCGGACCAGGATTTCGTGCTCGACCACGAGCAGGCGTTGCGGGAGCTCGATTCGCTGGGGGAGCGCATCGTGATCCTGGACGCGGTGGGACACATCGAGGGGATCGGTCTCGGTGAGCTTCTGGCCCGGATGGGCAAGCAGGTCTCCCTGGCCATGCCGCTGCCCACGCCGATCAACCTGGACGCGGAGACCGTGGCCGCCGCCCTGCCGCGTGCGGTGCGGGCCGGGGTGCGCTTCCATCCGACCACGGTCCTCGCCTCGATCGGGGATCACGAGGCCACGCTGGTCGACCTGCTCTCGGGCAAGCCGCATAAGCTGCCGGTGGACCACGTCGTGATCCGCACGCACGGGCTGCCCGACGACGCGCTCTACCTCGCGCTAAAGGGTCGGGTGCAAGAGCTGGTGCGTGTGGGAGACGCGGTGGCCGTACGCCTCGCCGACCGCGCCATCTTCGACGGCCACATCGCCGGTCGCCGCGTCTGAGAATCTCGCGCGCGCGAGCACTTCACCTGCCGCCTCGAGAAACTCACGGCGCTTCAGGGCGGGCACTTCAGTGGCTGAGGCCGCGCTTCTCCAGGTAGCGTTGGTGGTAGTCCTCGGCCAGGTAGAACGCTTCGGCAGGAGTGATCTCGGTCACGATCGGGCTCGGGTAGCGACCGGAGCTCTGGAGCTTCTCCTTGGAGGTAATCGCGGTTAACTCCTGATCGGCATCATGAAAGAAGACGGCCGAGCGGTACTGCGTGCCGATGTCGGGCCCCTGTCGATTGACGGTCGTCGGATCATGGCAGTCCCAGAACACCTCCAGCAAGTCTTCGTACGAAACCTCAAGCGGATCATATTCCACCTGCACCACCTCCGCGTGCCCGGTCTTTCCCGAGCACACGTCCTCGTAGGTAGGATTCTCGACCGATCCCCCCGAGTACCCGACCCTGGCCGAGCGAACTCCCGCGACCTTACGAAAGGTGGCTTCCACGCCCCAGAAGCAACCCGCACCAAACGTCGCCTTCTTCATTTTCCCTCTGCTCCTTTAGTTCTTCACCTTCCCGCTTCTCGAGGCCCATAGCTGGCGATGAACTTGGCGGCCAGCTTCTCGGCCCGCTTCCGGTCACGCCCTGCGAGGTTCTCTCGCGCCTGACGCTTGAGGGCGCGGGCGTCCTGCGCGACCTGGGGGCCGCCCCCGAGCTCGGACACCGCCTTGGCGTAGTGCTCGCTCGTATTCGCCCAGGCATAGGCAAGCGCATAGTCCCGCGGGAGATGCCGCCCCGTCATGTAGACACTGGCGAGATGGAACTGCGACTCGGCATGACCCCGTTCGGCGGCAAAGCGCCACAGCCGCAGCCCTTCCTCGGGATCACGCTGCACGCCGCGACCGAAGAAGACGAGATAGCCGAGACTGTTGTGAGCAGGAACGTTGCCGCTGGCCACGGCCATTCGCCACAGTGCCGCGGCCTGCTCCAGGTTCTGCTCGAGCCGCTCCCCCCGGTAGAGCTCCACACCCAGGTTGTACTGCGCGACTGCATTCCCCAGGGCAGCCTCGATCGCGAAATCCTGCACCGGACACAGGTCCGGTCCCGCCCACGCGGGGGACACGAACCAAGCAGCGATGACAAACAAAGGCAGGGCCCGGCGCAACGACCGGTCCTGCGGCGAGCCTATCTCACGGATTCCCCGACATTGCATCCTAGACAGCGAACAAATGTAGCCCGTGCCGGTGCTTTTACGAGCACTTCGTAGGTCGCGGGGTCCTGCGCATAGAACGTGAACGGCAGAGTGACCAGGTACACGCTCATACCCACCACGGTCATGGCCAGAGTGAAGGGCCGGGTGAACAGAGCATCGCCTGCAACCATGATGAAGTCCTCACCCGGATGATGGGGATCCAGCCAGGTTGCCTGGGCGGGCTGCGCGAAGCAGAACACCAAAGCCAGGGCCAAAATCAACTTACTCATCAGCGTCTCCTCCAGGGGCCAGAGAATTGCGTCGTCTGGAATCGTTCTGACCTCTGAGCGTCATTCTACGCCGCCTAGCGGTTCTTTTTCACCACACTACTTGACGAAATAGCGAATAAAAGACGAAAATCACCGGGTGCCGGGGAACGGGCGAGCAGCGGAGCTGGCAGCGGTGCTGCAGAAGGCAGGCCTGGCAGGACAGGTCCAGGTAGGCGTGCCCCTCCCGGCCGACAGCTCCCAGTCCCAGCGTTTCCAAAGGGTTATCTCCCCCTTAGGGGCGGAGGAGGACAGGCTGGATCACCTCCTCCGTCCCTTCCAGGGGCGGAATCGAGGGCGCTTGATCGAGCTCGAAGGCGGGCTCTCCTCGGGCCGGACCGCCCTCGCCTATCGGCTGGCTGCGGGGGCGAGGGCGCGGGGGGAGCTGGTGGGCTGGGTGGACCTGCCGAACGCACTCGATCCACGCGCGCTGCGCCGGGCGGGCGTGGGGCTCGAAGGCCTGCTCTGGGTGCGGCCGACCCGAACCCGGGCGGCGCTGCGCGCGGCGGAGCTGCTGCTGCGAACGGGGTTCGCCCTGGTGGTGATGGACCTGGAGGGGGCGGCCCGGCGTGCGCTCGAACAGACGGCCGTCTGGTCGCGGCTATGGCGCGCGGTGCGGGAAGCCCGATCCACCACCGTGTTGCTCGGCACAAATCGTATCTGCGGCTCGTTCGCGACATTGGGGATATACACTAAAAAGAGTTGCTCGCTCTTCGATCGCGGTCTCTTCGAAGGGCTCGAGGTCTCCGCCATCATCGAGCGCAACCGTACCGGGCCTACCGGTACGGGTTACGACATCCACCTCTCTCACCGTCTCGCTCCGGGGTAAAGACCCATCATGGCACGGGTGGCCTGTCTTTTCATACTCGACTTGCCTCTGGCGGCCGCGTGTCGCGCGGAGCCAGAGCTGCGTGGAAAACCTCTGGGCATTTTGGAGAGCCCACGCTACGGGCGTGACGAGACGATCATCGCCGGCTGGATGCGGGGGCTGACGGTGGTGCAGGCACGCGCCGTGAAACCGGATCTCATCGTGCGCCCGCTCTCCATGGAGGGAATTCAATCCGCGCAGGAGGCACTGCTCGACGTGGCAAGCTCGGTCTCCCCGCGGGTCGAGGATGCGGCGCCCGGCCTCACCTATATCGACCTGGACGGAACCCAGGCGCTCTTTCCGACGGAGCGGGGGCTGCTGACCGCGCTGGAGACTCGGGCTCGAGACGTAGGGCTGGAGCCGATCCAGGTCGGGATCGGACCCACCCGAACCACAGCCGAGCTCGCAGCGCGTGACCGAGGCGGCGGAACCATCGTTCAAAGGAAAGAGCTGCAGCGTTTTCTGCACGCGCTCCCGCTGGACCTTCTGGATCCAGAGGAGGAAACGCTGGATCGCCTCACGCTCTGGAGCGTAAGGACGCTGGGCCAGCTCGCACGGATTCCGATCCATGCACTCGGTACGCGCCTGGGAAAAGAAGGTGTCCGCCTCGCTCGTCGAGCGCGGGGAGAAGATCTCTCCCCTTTTAGGCCCACGCCCCCCCGGCTGCGCTTTGAAGAAGGAACGGAGTGCGGCTATCCCGTCGGAAATCTCGAGGCGCTGGCCTTCCAGATGCGGGGCGTACTGGACCGGTTGACGCGAAGACTGCGCGTGCGGGGCCTCGCGGCCCGGGAGCTGCTCGTGGAACTCACCCTTCAGAGCGGCGGCCACTTCGAGTGCAAAGTCGAGCTGGGCGCGCCCACGCTCGAGGTGCCGGTGCTCGTCTCCCTGGTTCGCCTGAGCCTCGAAAAGAGCTCCCCGGACGAGCCGGTGGAGCGGATCCGGGTTATCGCAACGCCAGGAAGTGTCGAGACCGCGCAGTTTGATCTCTTCCTGCCGCCGCTTCCCACACCGGCGGAGCTGGCCATGACGGTGGCCCGCCTGGAGGCACTTTGCGGACCGGGACAGGTCGGAGCGCCCGGCTGCAGCGACACGCATCGCCTCGACGAGGCCCACATGCAGGCCTTCTCGATTCCCCCGGCGGGCACGTCATCCGTTCGAGACGCACCGCTGCAGCGCCCGACCCTGGCGCTGCGCGCGCTGCGCCCGCCGCGCGCGGTTCGGGTTTGGGGCCAGGAGGGTCTGCCCGAGCGCGTACAGCTATCCGAGCATCCGCTCCAGATCCTGAGTCGAGCCGGGCCCTGGCGCCTCTTCGGGGAGTGGTGGGGTGAGCGCCGCTTCGCGCGGGACTACTTCGACGTCGAGCTCTCCGACGGCGGCGTCTATCGCCTCTACCGCAACCTCGAGGACGAGAGCTGGTTCGTGGATGGCATCTACGACTAAAGATCCTCGCAGATCAAAGGGTATAGGTCGCACGGGATTTCCAGGAACTCGATGCACTCGCAGGATTCCCCGCCGGGCATACAGACATGCTCCGGCGGACACTCGCCGGCGCAGATCGGGAATTCCGGGAAGAGGGGATCGGCGTAGTCACCGCACTCCACCGGCTCCGGCAGCTCCGTGCACGCACACGTTCCCTCGATCTCACGACACAGCGGCAGCTCGGGCGGACACTCCCCGAGACAGACCGGAAAAGGGGCGCCGCCGAAGTCAAAACATGGCGGAGGATCCGGAAGCTCCGTGCACGCACATGTCCCCTCGACCTCATGGCAGATGGGCCGCGCGGGGGGACACTCCCCGCCGCAGAGCGGCAGCCCCAGAAGCTCGCCGTCGAAAAGCGCCATGCACTCGGGCGGCTCCGGCTCGCCCCTGCACTCGCAGCCTGCGTCGGTATCGACACAGAGCGGCGCGTCGGCGGGGCACTCCCCGGCGCAGAGCGGAGGCCCGAAGAGCTCACCGCAGGCCAGGCCCCCGCTCGATACGCAGCGGCAGCCCATCCCGATGATGTCGGAGAGCTCGACTCCATCGAAGTCGGGAATGCACATCTCCCCTTCAGAGCAAACGCCATGACAGACGGGACCCTTGGCATCGCCGCAGGACTGAGGCTCCGGGACCTCCGTGCACTGGCAGGATTGCTCGACGTCGCGGCAGACCGGCTGGTCGTCCGGGCACTCTCCTCCACACACACCCAGGTCAAACAGCTCACCGCATTCAGGGGGCTCCGGGATCGCGACGCACTCGCAGTCGCCGTGCAGACCGAAGCAGATCGGCCTGTCGGACGGACACTCGCCGGCACAGATGGGTGCACCGACCAGCTCGCCGCATTCGAACCCGGGTCGCTCCGCACAGACGCAGTGGCCGAAAGCCTCCTGGCAGGTGTGCCCCGGCGGACACGCCCCGTCGCAGCTCGGCGTCGTCACGTCACCACACGGGACGTTACCGGCGGGGATGCAGCCGCAGGCCAGACCGTCCTCAACGCTGCCGCACCCGAATCCCGGCGGGCAATCACCACCACACTCCTCCGGATGCGCCTCCTCGCAGGCCAGAACTCCGGTGGATACGCACTCGCAGCCGGACCCAGCCTCGCTGGGCTCACACACCTGGGTCTCCCTATCCGTCCCAACGATCGGAACCGGAGGGCAGCGGCCACCGCACTCCGGAAACGTATCTCCGCAGACGGGAGCGCAGTCGTGGAAACAGTTGTTGAGCTCCACCGCGCAGACTCTGACCTTTGCGGCTGCTTCCTCAGCACACTCATGCGTGCAGTCTCCAAAGGCTCCTTTCACGACAGCCTTGCAGACTCTCTTTGCACTCCGTCCCAGGCCCTTGCATGCTCGCCGGTTCTGCCGGGTGTTCTCTCGGCAACCAGCGACACCCTTCTGACACTCGTGGTACTCGAGCTTCACATCGTGAATGCAGGACTCGAAGGGGGCATGGCAGTCCCCCACACATGGCAGGTCGACGGGAGGCGCGCACGCATCGAGGCACTCCCTGAGGGCCTCTTTGCACATCACGTCCTCGTTGTCCTCGACGTCCTCGCAAGTGGCGGAGCAGAGCTCACGCACGGCTCGATCGCGGCTACCGAGGCGGCAGGACCTCCCGCACTTCGCGTGCTTGACCTTGATCGCCTTGGCGCACTCGCGAATCACGTCCTGGCACGCGTCGCAGCTGGCTTCCGCCACACCGGGGGCCCAGAAGAGAAGCACCCCCAGCGTCCCCGTCAGTACCACTCGCACAAGCGCACCCACGGTGTCCCTCCTCGACGCCTCAAACCAAGCTTTGATCCTACTACTCGGTCCGGCCCGATGGCGAGGGAAAAAGCGCCTAGGACTCGCCCTGACAGCCCGTATCGAACGCCTCGGCGATGCGCTCGTCGTCTTTCATCAGCGCCTCGATGTCGATGTCCGCAAACCCCAGAATGCCCATGTCCGCGTAAGCTTTACGGATACGGGGTCCCCACAGGCCGATGGCCTTGAGGTTCGGGACAATGCGGCTGAAGAGCGCGGAGCGGAAGCCGCCCATGAACGCCGACCGGTTCATGTGCTCCATGCACTCCTTCACGGGCAGCCCCAGCGTCTCCCAGACCTCGGGGGCCAGGAAACGGTCGCGCATGAGGTAGCAGGCCTCGACCGCGAACTCCTCGCGCTCGTCGCGCTCCTTGTCGCTGAGCTGCGGGTAGAGGTCGCCGAGAGCGAGGCGTCCGAAGGCCACGTGGCGCGCCTCGTCCTGCATCACGTACGCGGTGACCTGCGCCGCGAGGCGGTTCTTGGCCTGGTCGCGGATCTGCTGGAAGGCCGCGAGCGCCAGCCCCTCGATCAGGATCTGCATTCCGAGATACGTCATGTCCCAGCGCGAGTCGGAGAGGATGTTCTCGAGCAGGGCTTTGAGCGGAGGCGTGATCGGGTAGGCCAGCTCGAACTTCTCGTGCAGCAGTCGCGAGTAAGCCTCGACGTGGCGCGCCTCGTCGATCACCTGGGTTGCCGCGTAGTACTTCGCGTCCATATGGGGGACCTGCTGCACGATCTTGGCCGTGCAGATGAGCGCGCCCTGCTCCCCGTGCAGAAACTGTGAGTTCTGCCACGCCTGCTGGTGGCGTCGGACGTCCGCCTTCTCTTGCTTGGTGAGCCGGTTCCAGACGTCGGAGCCATAGATCGAGATCGCCTCGTCGGGTAGCTCCATCGGGTTCTCGGGATCGAGGTCCATGGACCAGTCGATCCGCTGCTCGGCGTCCCACTGCTGGCGCTTGCCCTTGGAGTAGAGGGCGAGCAGGCTCGGGCGCCCGTCCTCGTACTCCCAGCAGAACGTCGTGTCGAAGGCACCGGGGACGTCCCAGCGGGTGCCATCGATGGCGAACGGATAGCGGCTCTCGCTGCTCATGTGGCCTCCTACCGTCACCCCATCGTGGGTGTAACGACCACGCTATCCCTCGTGGCGGCGGGGGTCAACCAGAACCCGAGTCCGGCGCTCCATCAGCAGCACGTCCTTCCAGACGCCGTGAAGCTGGCCGATGCGCTCGCGTACGCCGACCTCGCGAAATCCGCAGGACCTGTGGAGGGCGATGCTGGCCCCATTCTCGGGAAAGATGCTGCCCTGCAACGTCCAAAGACCCGCGCGCTCGGAGGCTTCGATCAGCGCCTGAAGCAAAGCCTTACCGATCCCTCTTTCTCGCACCAAGGTCGCCACGTAGATGCTGACTTCCGCGACGCCAGCGTAGCCGGGCCGGCTCGATACCGGGCTGAGTGCCGCCCACCCGACGACCGGCCCCTCCGCCTTGGCCACGAGTCGACCTTCCCGCAGATGCGTTCGGTCCCACTCATCCCATTCGGGAGCCACCGTTTCGAACGTCGCGTTACTTCCGTCAATCCCTTCCTGGTAGATCGCTCGCACCGCCGGCCAGTGCTCGTCCTTCATCTCTTCAATGCTGAAGCGCATCACCCTGACCGCCTGGGAAACCAGCGCGGGACGTCGCAGCAATAGGCCTCATAGATCTTGCCGAAGCGCTCCCGCAGCTCGGGCTCCTCCACGTAGACCACCAGCAGATGTCCGGCCAAACTCATCAAGACGGCGTAGACGATGAGACCGAGGCTGGCGAGGTACAGAACCTCGGCCCAGATCACCATCAGCTCCCCCGCGATGATCGGATTGCGGACCACCCCGAACAGGCCGCTCGTGACGAGGTGGCGAGGCGCATCCAGGGGCAGGGGCGTCCCACGACCGTAGCGACTGAAGAAGTCAAAACCGTGGATCCAAATCGCCAGCCCGCTGAGACCCAGGAAGACGGCGGCCCACATACGCACTCCGGGATAGAGGTCGAGCCCTGCGGGCAGCAGGTGGTGCGCACCCCACGGTAACAGGATCATGAAGATACAGAAGAAGAGCACTGCATTGAGCAGCGACTTCCCCCAGAGCGCTCCAATCCGCTCGGTCGTGCTCGGGCGAATCCAGCGCATACTCAGACCCCCGCGAATAGACCCAGAAGCACGAGCAGAACCCCGTGCCAGATCAGGCGCCGCTGCTTATCGGACAGGCTCAATGGTCTCCTCCCCGTTCCGTTCCCTGGATAGGCCCAGTTTATATACCAGTAGCACCCGTCAGTGAGCAGCGGAGGCGAGCCAGGATCGAACGGCGGCGCGTAAGCTCTCCCCACTGCCGACGTCACCGTAGCGGAGCGCCGCGTAGCGCAGCAGCAGATCCTGGGCCGCGCAGTGATCGCCTGCTTCGCGGTCGCCCGTGCTCGAGGCCACCCGCTTGGCGTAGCCCTCGAGCGTTTCGGCGTCGCGCCGCGGCAGGCCCCGGTCGCGCAGTCGCGCGAGCAGAGCTTCGAGGTAGGCGGGCGGGCCGATGACGAACTTTCCGCGTCGGCCCGGATCCGCCTCCCTGCCGCGTATCAGGCGCAGGATCTGGATGGAAACAAAAAGGATCGTAAGCAGCACGGTCAGCGCCAGCGGACCGTTGCGCTGCCAGCCGAAGACGGCGAGATCGAACAGCCCGGGGAGCCAGTGGGTCGTCTCGCGCGGCCGCGCCTCAAAGGAGTGCAGCGGACTCGGGTCTACAGTCACCCAGCCCTGCCCCGGCAGGTGGACCTCGACCCAGGCATGGGCGTGGCTCTCGCGCACCACCCAGTAGTCCATGAAGGGGTTGCGCTCGATCGGACGATAGCCGGTCACGAAGCGAGCGGGAACGCCCGAAGCTCGTGCCAGCAGGGCAAGCGCCGTGGCGAAGTACTCGCAGTGCCCCTGAGGATCCTGCAGCAGAAAGTGGAGGATGGGATCGATTTTCCCCGAGCGCGAGCGACCGCGCTGCTGTGGGAAGGACAGCGAGTAGGTGTAGTCGCGCTCCAGGCGCTTGAGGATCGAGTTCACCTTCTCATCGGGACTCACCGCGCCGGCCGTCCACTCGCCAGCAATCTCCTCCAGCGCGGACGCGATGGTCCAGGGAAGCCGAAGATCATCCTGAGTGGGCTCGGCGACGACAAAGCGACCCTTTGCACCCACGAGGAAGCGCACGGTCTCCGGGCGCTCATCTGGAAAGGCACGTACGACGCCCACGCCGTTCACGCGCGCGCGCGCGGGCTCCGTCTGCAGCGCCGCAACTTCTCGAGGCAGGAAGAAGCGGTCGGACTCGGTGGAGGCATAGCGAACCACCGTGGGCGGCTCGACCGAGTCCCAGAGCGGCTTGCCGGTGTGCACTGTGGACTCCGGCTCGAACTTGGATCCCTTCCAATACCCGGCGCCGTAGTCTGCGTAGACGTTTCCACGCAGGGGGCCCGCCATCGGTCCCTCGATGCGCATGACCACCTCGTCGGAGAGAAGCAGGCCCTCCAGCGATGTGAGCGAGATCGGACCGTCATGGAAGCCGGAGTGGGCGTGGTGCTTCCACCTTTGAAGCATCCAGGCGGTCGAACGTTCGTACCAGATCGGTAGCGTAAGCAGAAGTCCAGCCGTCATGCTGCTGGCCAGGATCAGGCTGGTTGCGAGGGCCGTCGGGTGGCGCCATCCGAGCTGGCCCCAGCTTGGGGTGCTGTGAGCATCAGCGCGCAACGCCGCAACGCAGAGCAGCACGTAGGGCACCAGGAGGCTCAGGTAGACGGAGCCCGAGACCACGCTTCCACAGCCGATGAAGACCAGGAGTCCGAGCCCCAGCGTTACGGGCAGTCCTCCCTCGGGTTTGTGGATATGCGTGCGCATGACGGCAAAGAGGAGGGCTCCCCCCGCCAGTACGAAGTAGACCCGCCGCAGCGGGCGATCCGCCAGACCCGGCTCCATCGGCAGCACGTCCAGCGCGATCGCGACCATGCCACTTGCGATCAGGAACAGCGCCTGCATCGGGATCGAGACCGGGGTCAGCCTGCGGCGTCCAAGCGAGGCCAGGGCCAGCGCTGCGGCCAGGTAGGCAAAGCGGTCACCCGTCACCGCGCCGAAGAGCAGGGCGGCCACTGCGATCGCCAGCCCGGTGAGCGCTCTGCGAACATGGCTCACAGCGCGATCCCGCGGCCGGTCTCGCACGCCTGACGGATGTCGCCCACGCTCAGAACACGTACCCAGTTGGGGGGCGGAGGCAGCGCAGCGCGCTTCGGCTCCTGCACGGCGATGCTGCGACAGCCCACACCCGCCTTCTCGAACGCTCGCACCAGCGCGCTGCGCTCCGGGTCCCACGCTGCGGAGACGAAGACCACACTCGAGAGCCGGCTCAGGTGGGGCCTCAGCAGATCCTCGATGCGCGCGGCTTCGAAGGGCGGGCCGGGTGCAACACAGGCGAGACGGTCGAGAGCCTGATCGAAGTAGCCGAGGCTGCGGCCCAGCGTGAGGGGATGGAGCGCATGCGTAGGAATCAGGAGATCGATCAGAGCGTCGTCCCAGAAGAGCTGCGAGACGATGCCTGCGGCGAGCGATATCTCAGCCTCGAACGCATCTTCTCCGGCCGCTTTGGCGTCGGTGTCCACCACCACGCCGACACGCGAGCAGCACTCCTGCTGATATTCACGCACGGCGGGCTCGCCCGTGCGTGCCCAGGTCCTCGCGTGCAGGTCGCGAATGCGGTCTCCGTCCCGGTAGGGCCGCACGCCCACGAGCTCCATCGATTCGCCGACCAGAGACGCCAGCGCCATACCGCCCGGCTGGGAGCGCGCAGACCGAGGCAGCTCGAGGGGCAGAATGGGAGCCACGCGCGGGACAACAATAAAGCGTGTACCAGCGCTCGCGAGGCGGGGCCCCTGGGCCAGGCGCAGGGGGACGAGCGCACTTGCCGAGAAGCTATCGAGCTCGTGCTGACCCCGGGCCTCGAAGCGCGCGCTCAAGGTCAAGCGATGACCCTCGCCCGGGCCAAGCTCGGCCAGGCTCGCGCGGGGGCGAGTCCAGGAGCCGTCCCACGGCAGGAAAGGCGCGGCGATGTGGATGTCGTGGAACGAGCGATCGCTCCGGTTCTGAAGGCAGATCTCGAAGTGGGCGTTTCGGCCCGCCATGACGCGCTCGGGGCCCACCACCTTGATCTCGACGCCCGTCAGCGTGAAGAGTCTGCGCACGGCGAGGGTCGCCACGAGCAGCGAGAACAGCACCGCCCAGAGCGTAGAGTTCTGGCTGCGCTGGACGTCGAGACCCGAGAAGGCCGCGACCAGCGCAAACAGGAAGACCGCGCGGCCCACGGGCGAGAACGCGTAGTAGGTCTTCACGAAGGGCTCGACGATGCGTCCGAGTGGTCTCCGACGTAGCTGGTCGCGTCCCGCCTTGGTACCGGGGATCAGAACGTGGTTGAGACGCGCGAGATTCAAAGCGGGACGGGCACCTCGGCAACGATCTCAGCCAGGATGGAGCTCGCGGTCTGCCCCCCGTAGCGCGCTTCGGAATTGAGCTGCACGCGGTGCGCGAGCACGGGCACCGCGAGCTGCTGAAGGTCATCGGGGCTCATGTAGCTTCGACCGCAGAGAAAGCTCCGCGCTTGGGCGGCTCGGAAGTAGGCAAGCGCGCCGCGTGTGCTGACACCGAGCGACAGCCGGGGGTGATTGCGTGAGGCCTCCACAAGCTTGAGCAGGTACGCAGCCACCTCCCGTTTCACGACTACGCGGCGCACAGCTTCCATCATGCCAAGCAGGTCCTCGATCCCGGCCACGGGCTCCACCGAGTCCAGCGGCGCGGCCGCCTGGTGCGCAAACAGGATCTCGATCTCGTCCTCGGCTTCGGGGTAGCCCACACCGAAGCGGAGCAGGAAGCGATCGAGCTGCGCCTCCGGCAGCGGATAGGTGCCCTGGAAATCCACGGGGTTCTGCGTGGCAAGCACGAAGAAGGGCGACGGAAGCTGGTGGGTGGTTCCCTCGATGCTGACCTGACCTTCATTCATGGCCTCGAGCAAGGCGGACTGCGTGCGCGGAGAGGCGCGATTGATCTCGTCGGCCAGCAGCACGTTGGTGAAGATGGGACCCTTGCGGAAGCTCAAGCTGCCGTCTCTAGGGTTCAGGACCTGAGAGCCTAGGATGTCGGCTGGGAGGAGATCAGGCGTGAACTGCACACGTGTGAAGTCCACCGACAAAATCTTTGCGAGGGCCTTGGCCAGGGTGGTCTTGCCGACGCCGGGAACGTCTTCGAGCAGCACATGGCCGCCGGCCAGGATCCCCGTCAGCAGCAGCTCCACGGCCTCTTGTCTGCCGCGGATGACCTGGCCGAGCTCATCTCGCAATGACTCAACCGTCTCCCGCCAACCCTGGCCCATCCGCCGACCTCACCCCGTCGCGCGGCGCCAGTCACGAGCGCCACTGCCCGACAGAAGCGTCAGTATCTCTTCGGATGACGGCAATGGTGTTGCCGCCTACTCCCTAGGAATCTGAGCGGCCTTTGGCGTGTGAGCTTTAGGGATCCCTGATGGAACCGGTCCGCAGGGGCCAAGCCTGGGATCGCCTCCAGGCTGCTAGTCCAGGTAGCCGAGGGCACGCAGCTTCTCGTCACGCTGAGGGCCGAAGCAACGAACCCGTGGGCCCATTATACTCGACGTCAGGTGAGGATGGGAAGAAAAACAGCTGAAAAATTGGTCGGGACACGGTGAGCAAGCGGGCGAACCCCGCGGCCGATCGCGTCCGTCATCGGATCCGTCATCCGATCATCGATGCGGACGGGCACTGCATCGAGTACCTGCCGGTGGTGTACGAGTACGCGCGCGAAATCGGTGGGGAGAGTGCCGCCAAGGGCCTGCGCGCGCTGTTCGAGGCCATGCGCCAGGTAGGCCAGCTCACGCCCGAGCAGCGCCGTGAGCTGGGCGTCATGCGACCGCCGTGGTGGGCCTTTCCTGCCCGCAACACCCGCGACCGTGCCACCGCTATGCTGCCCCGCCTGCTCTACGAGCGGCTGGATGAGCTCGGCCTCGACTTCGCCGTGGTCTACCCGACCTATGGGCTGGTGGTGTTCAACATCGAAGACGAGGAGCTACGGCAGGTGAGTGCTCGCGCCTTCAACCGCTATTTCGCCGACCACTACCGCGAGTCGGCCGATCGCCTGGCGCCGGTGGCGATCATCCCGATGCACACGCCCGAGGAAGCCCTGGCCGAGCTCGACTACAGCCACGGCCAGCTGGGCTTGAAGGCCTCCCTGCTCGCAGGCCACGTCATGCGGCCAGTAGCAGCGGCCGGGAAGTCGCCGCGGCCCATGCTGTGGATGGACACGTTCGGCGCCGATAGCCCGCACGACTATGAGCCGGTCTGGCGGCGCTGCCTGGAGCTCGGCGTCTCGCCGACGTTCCACTCGACCGGCATGGGCTGGGGCAGCCGCGCCTCCCCCTCGAGCTACGTCTTCAACCACATCGGGAACTTTGCGGCCGCCGGGGAGGCGATCTGCCGGGCGCTCTTTCTAAACGGTGTGGCGCGCCGTTATCCGGGCCTACGCTTCGCCTTCCTCGAAGGCGGAGTGGGGTGGGCAGCGACGCTCTACGCCGACGCTATCGGTCATTTCAGCAAGCGTAATGCCGAGAGCGTGCAGAACTACAATCCCAACGCGATCGACCGTGACGAGCTCCTGAGCCTGTTTCGCGAATACGGGGATGGCCGCATCAGCTCGCACCTGAACGAGCTCGACGATGGGCTCTGGCCCATAGCGGATCCCGCTGAGCGCAAAGAAACCATCGATGAGTTTGCGGCCAGTGGCATCCAGCGTGTGGAAGATATTCGCGATGTTTTCCGCCGCAGCTTCTTCTTCGGCTGCGAGGCCGATGATCCTACGAACGCGGCGGCGTTCGATGCGCGGCGGAATCCGATGGGCGCGCGGCTCAACGCCATCTTCAGTTCCGACATCGGCCATTGGGACGTACCAGACAATCGCACGGTGCTGGCCGAAGCCTATGAGCTTGTCGAGAAGGGCATGCTCACGGAAGAGGACTTCCGTGACTTCACGTTTGCGAACGCGGTATCGCTCTACACCGGGACCAACCCCGACTTCTTCAAAGGAACGGTGCTAGAACACGCGGTCGCGCGTACTCGCTGAAGAGCGTAGGTTCAGCTCTCGGGGGCGTCAGGGGGCTTGTGCTCGCGTACGCAACGCCGGACCAGCTCGAGCAGGGCTGCGCGGTCGATCGGCTTAGTCACGAATTCATCGCAGCCGGCTTCCAGTCACCTCGCGCGATCGGCCTCCATGGCGTGTGCGGTGAGTGCAAGGATCGGCAAGTCGTATCCGGCCTTCCGCAGGGCCCGCGTGGCGTTGTACCCATCGAGCACCGGCAGCTGCATGTCCATGAGAATGACATCGAAAGGCTCGCCGTTGTCTCGGGCGCTCAGAGCCCGCTCGAGCGCGAGCCGGCCGTTGTCGACGATCTCCACCGCCGCTGCCACGCGCTCGAGGAGGCGCCTGAGCAGCAGCTGATTGTCGAGGCTATCCTCAGCCAGGAGGATCCGGCATCGCAGTAGCTCCGTCGGGAGAGTGGACTTGCCATCCGTCTCGCACGGGGAGGATGCCAGCAGCATCGGGTTATCGATCAAGGCGACGCCCTCCAGCGATCCGATCGGGAGCCGGATACGAAACGTGCTTCCGCTTCCAACCTCGCTCTCGAGCTCGATGGTGCCGTCCAGCAGCTCGGCCAGGCGCCTGCAGATGCTCAAGCCCAGGCGCGTACCTCCATACTTGCGCGTGGTGGAGCTGTCGGCCTGGGTAAAGGGCTCGAACAGGCGGGAGGTCTGCTCGGCCGTCATGCCGATGCCGGGATCGATGACCTCGAACTGAATCTGGGGGAACTCCTCGTCCTGGATCAGACGGGTCACGAGCCGAATCACACCCCGGTCGGTGAACTTGATCGCATTCCCGAGCAGGTTGATGAGGATCTGTCGGACTCGCAGCGGATCGCTCTCGATCGTCTCCGGCACGAGCGTGGGAAACACGAGGCGCAGGTCGAGCCCCTTCTCGATCGCGCGCACCCGCATCTGGGAGAGCACGTCGGCAACGATCTGGGCAGGGGCGAAGCGAATTCGCTCCACCTCTAATTTCCCCGCTTCGATCTTCGACAGGTCCAGGATCTCGTTGATGATCTGGAGCAGATGGTAGCTGTTCCGCCTGATCGCTCCGATGGAATGCAGTCGCTCCGGAGGGATCTGCGTGAGATCACCGCCTTCGAGGATCTCGTCGGTGTAGCCGAGAACAGCCGTCATCGGGGTACGGATCTCGTGGCTCATGTTGGCCAGGAACTGGCTCTTGGCCGCGTTAGCCTCCTCCAGCTTCTTAGCGACGGCAGTGAGCTCTTCGGTCCGTTCGCAGGCCAGCTCTTCGAGCTCCCGGACGTAACAGCGAAGGATATCCGTCTGGGTCGTAATACCCGCGAGCTGGCCCTAGGGGTCAACCACGGGGAGGGGGCGTATGGACAGCTGTTGGGCGATCCCCGCTGCGGTTTGAACACGGTCTTCGAGGTCCAGACCGATCACCGGCGAAGACATGAGGTCGCGGGCCGTAGAGATGGGCCTTTCACCTCGTCTCTCCGCACTGATCGCGCGTGCCAGGTCACGCTCAGTGATGATCCCAACCATGCTCTCGTCTTCGCAGACGACCAAGCATGAGATCTGTTTCTTGTACATCAGGGCCGTGACATCACTCAACGAATCGTCGGGTCTCACGTGGACCACCTGGGTCGTCATGATGTCCTTGACCAGCACTCCCGCCATCTTGGTTCCCTGATCTCCGAGGATCGTGCTTCCCGCTACTGCGGGAGCGGTTCTTGCCCTCTCCGCTAGCGGCACGCTGGGGCGGAAGCTTTCCCGCTGCGCTGGAGTTCCACGAGCCTCGCCTCGGCTGCGGGGCTCAGCCCGTTTTTGATTGAAATTCAGGGGGTTACAGCAAGAGGCTGCTACTTGACGAAATAGCGAATAAAAGACGAAAATCACTCACAGAGAGAATCCATGCCTCACCCCCCCTATATCGAGCTCGGGCTACGGAGCGCCTTCAGCTTCCTCGAAGGAGCCTCACTGCCCGAGGACCTGGTCGAGCGTGCAGCCGAGCTCGGCCACGGAACGCTCGTCCTCGCCGACTCCAACGGTGTCTACGGAGCAGCGCGTTTTCATCAGGCTGCGAAAAAACATGGGCTGCGGGCGCTGATCGGCGCACGGGTCAGCCTGCGCGGAGAAGAAGAGCCCCGGCGCAAGAGCGATCCACCCCCGGAAGCGGGCCAGATCCTGCTCCTGGCTCGAGACCGACGTGGCTACCGTAATCTGTGTCGTCTGCTCACCCGAGGGCACGCGCCCTACCCCAAGCCCCACTGCCGTGTCACGCAAGATGACCTGCGGGAGCACGCCGAAGGACTCTTCGGCATTGTGCGCGATCCAGTCCTGGCGCGGTCCATGTACGAGATCTTCGAGCGTGATCTCTTCGTAGAGCTCTGGCGTCACGCCGATCCCGATGAGGAGCGACAGAACCGGAAGCTCCTGGCCACCGGGATCCCTCCGCTCGCCACGGGAGACGTGCGCCACGCTCGGATGCAAGGCAAGCGCCTACTCGACGCTCTCACCTGCCTGCGTCACAAGACCGTGCTCGATCAGGCGGGACGGCTTCTGCTTCCCAACGCGGAACGCCATCTGCGTACCCCCAGGCAGATGGCGGAACGCTTCAGGGACCTTCCCCAGGCGCTGCACAACACGCTCGAGGTCGCCGAGCGCTGTGAGTTCACGCTCGAGGATCTGGACTATCACTTTCCCGACTTCCCGCTCGAGCCCGGCGAGACGCTGGCGAGCAAGCTGCGCGCGCTCACGGAAGCGGGCGCACGGGAGCGCTACGGACGCATTCCCGTGCGCGCTCGATACCAGCTCGAGCACGAACTCGGCATCATTCACAAGCTCGAGCTCGAGGGGTATTTCCTGACCGTGTGGGACATCGTGCGCGAGTGTCGTGCGCGGGGCATCCTCGTACAGGGGCGAGGCTCGGCGGCCAACAGTCTGGTCTGCTACGCGCTCGGTATCACGGCGATCGACCCCATCCGCTACGAGCTCCTATTCGAGCGCTTTCTCTCCGAGGAGCGCGGCGAGTGTCCCGACATCGACCTAGACCTGCCTTCGGGGGACCGCCGCGAAGAGATCCTGCAGTACGTATACACGCGCTACGGACCGCACGGCGCGGGCATGACCGCCAACGTGATCAGCTATCGGCCTCGCAGCGCCGTGCGCGAGATGGGCAAGGTGCTGGGACTCGCCCCGCAGCAGACGGATCGCCTGGCGAAGTTGCTCTCGCATTACGAGTTCGTCGATGCGGACGATCAGCTCGAGCGGAACCTCAGCGCCGCAGGGATTCATCCCGGCGCGCGTCGTGTGAGTCACCTGCTCGAACTCGTGAAGGCCGTTCAGCATCTGCCGCGTCACCTGGGGCAGCACTCCGGCGGCATGGTGATCGCGAGGGGACGCCTCGACGAGGTGGTCCCTCTCGAGCCGGCGCGCATGCCCGGACGCGCGGTGATCCAATGGGACAAGGACGATTGCTGCGACCTGGGGATCATCAAGATCGACCTCCTGGGGCTGGGCATGATGGCGGTGCTGGAAGAGGTGATCCCGCTGGTTAAGGAGCGCGACGGGGTCGAGCTCGACCTGGCACGGATTCCTCCAGACGATCCCGAGACGTATCGGGGTCTGCAGCGCGCCGACACGATCGGCGTGTTCCAGGTGGAAAGCCGCGCGCAGATGGCGACCCTGCCCCGCATGCGACCGCGCTGTTTCTACGACCTCGTGATCGAGGTCGCGATCATCCGTCCCGGACCCATCATGGGGGATATGGTCCAACCTTATTTAAAGCGGCGCGCCGGGCGTGAGCCGGTGGTCTACCCGCACCCGGACCTGGAGCCAATCCTGCGTCGCACACTGGGCGTACCGCTCTTCCAGGAACAGCTCCTGCGCATCGCGATGGAGATTGCGGGCTTCTCCGGCGGTGAGGCGGAGGAGCTACGCCGGGCAATGGGTTTCAAACGTTCGGTAGAACGTATGGGCGCGATCGAAGAGAAGCTACGCAAAGGCATGAGCCGCCGCGCCATCGCGCAGCATGTGCAGGACGAGATCACCAAGCAGATCAAATCCTTCGCGCTCTACGGCTTTCCGGAGAGCCACGCCGCAAGCTTTGCTCTGCTCGTCTACGCCTCGGCCTACATTCGCACACATCATCACGCCTGCTTCCTGACCGCGATGCTCAACCAGTATCCGCTGGGCTTCTATAGCCCCGCCACGCTGGTCAAGGACGCACAGCGACACGGCGTCTGGGTGCGTCCCATCGATGTTCAGGCAAGTGGTTGGCGCTGCCGGATCGAGTCGGACGGCGCCGTGAGGCTGGGACTCCGCTACGTGGACGGCCTGCGCGAAGCCGCCGCTTTACGCATCGCAGCAGAGGCACCCTTCGAATCGGTCGCCGACCTGGCCCATCGCAGCGGGCTGCACCGCGACGAGCTCGAGCGGCTGGCGGAGACCGGCGCGTGCGCGCGTCTGGGGCTCGAGCGGCGCGAGGCCCTATGGCAGGTGGCCGCGCTGCAGGGCGGCCTGCTCTCGGGCGCGGGCTCGCGGGAGCCCTCGCCGCTACGGAAGATGAACGCGCTCGAGCGGACGCTGGCCGACTACCGCGGCACGGGTCTGACGACCGGTCCTCACCTGATGTCGCATCTTCGAGCCGAGCTGCGTCGTCGCAACGTGCTCGCGGCCAGAGATCTGAAGAAGATCCCCGACGGACACTGGGTGCGCACAGCCGGGATCGTGATCGTACGCCAGCGCCCCATGACGGCGAAAGGCTTCCTCTTTATGACGCTCGAGGACGAGACCGGGACCTCCAACGCGGTGGTCACGCCGGATCTCTTTCAAAAGAACCGCGCGCTGCTTCAGACGGCGGGGCTGCTGCTCATCGAGGGTCCACTTCAGAGCCAGGACGGTGTGATCCACGTGCGGGGGCGGCGTTTTCATCGCCTCGACCTCAACCCAGCAGACGACCTCCCACCTTCGCGGGACTTCCACTGAGGTCAGCTCAGGGACTGACTTCGAACGCTTCGTTCGGAAAGTCGACGACCGCTTCGATAAAGGCGTCGTTGCGGTCGGACGCCGAGATCGCTCGGGAGGCTGAGGCTGCGGGTGGCGGAGAACCGTCCGTGAAGCCGCACGCTACGGGAGTGAGCTGACTTCTCGGCGGGAATCAAGTCTCTGGCAGAGGAACACCGACGCGTGTCGCTGCAGTCCGGTGGTGAACGACACACCACACTAGGAACCACCCATCGCCGGGGAAACGTCCTCTGCCCTCCCGGCTATTTTTGGACGCCTCCGGAAGGATCACCGGAGCACCCGCTGTCCTACCCCACCGCGATCAGATCGGCCGGCGGCCCAACGGATAAGTCGACCCGCGGGGCAGACACCTCATTCCTTCTCCTCCGAGGGCCTTAACCGATCTACTACTATTCTTACGCCTGATTCCGACGGCTGTCAAGCCGCTTCTCGTCCCTCGAGCGCTGCATGAGTTGCGCGACGACAGCGACGGTGGTCTCATACCCACTCGGTGGAATTTGCGGGAACCTGAGCATGGAACGCTTCGAGATACGGGTTTCTGACGCTGTCCTGGATGACCTACGCGAACGTCTGTCACGTACGCGTTTTCCCGACCAGCTCGAAGGCGCCGGCTGGGACTATGGCACGGAGCTCGGTTATTTACAGGAGCTCTGCGACTACTGGCAGCACAAATTCGACTGGCGTGCTCAGGAGCGCAAGTTCAATCGCTTCGACCAGTTCAAGACGAACGTCAACGGCCTGAGCATTCATTTCATCCACGCGCGCTCGAAGGAGCCCCAGGCGCTGCCCCTGATTCTCTCCCACGGCTGGCCGGGCTCGATCTTTCTCTTCTCGAAGGTCATCGAGCCGCTACGTGATCCGGTGGCCCACGGCGGGCGCGCGGAGGACGCGTTTCACATCGTATGTCCGTCGCTTCCGGGTTACGGCTTCTCGGATCCGCCCCGGCGACCGGGCTTCGACGTAAACAGCGTGGCCGAGACCTTCGTCAAGCTGATGGAGAAGCTCGGTTATTCGCGTTACGGTGCGCAGGGCGGAGACTGGGGCTCGATCATCACCACGTGCATGGCACTTGTCGATCCCGAGCACCTCTGCGGCATCCACCTGAACATGGTCGTAGCTGCCCCACCCGAGGGCCTGAGCGCGACCGAGGGACTCTCGCCCAAGGAGCTCGCGGCGGTGGCCGACCTGGCGAAGTTCCAGAAAGATGAGACGGGATATCAGAGCATCCAGGGAAGCAAGCCACAGACGCTGGGCTACGGGCTGAACGACTCGCCGGCCGGGCTCGCAGCGTGGATCGTGGAGAAGTTCCGGACCTGGAGTGATTGCGAAGGCGATGTGGAGCGCTGTTATACCAAGGACGAGCTGCTCTCCAATATCATGCTCTACTGGATTACACAGACGATCACGTCTTCAACCCGGCTTTACTACGAGACGATGCACTCCGGGCGTTTCGCCCCAGCCAGCCAGCGTGTGACCGTACCGATGGGCGCGGCGATCTTCCCGCGCGAGATCATTCGTCCTCCCCGCAAGTGGGCCGAAGCGACCTACAACATCAAGCGCTGGACGGAGATGCCCTCCGGCGGTCATTTCGCCGCGCTCGAAGAGCCGGATCGGCTCGTGGAAGACATCCGGGCGTTCTATCGCGACCTTCGCTAGCAGGGGGACATCGCCGCGCCGGTGAGCGAGATTGAACTCACGCTCGAGGTGGCAGCATCGACGCGGGTCCTCCACGAGAGGCGTCGCGAAGCCCTCGAGGCCGCGCGCGGAGGTGCAATGCTCGGGCGCCACTTCCTGACCCTACGCGGGCTGGCGGAGGCCTGCGCGGCAGAGACGGGAACACCTGTGCGGGCAGAGCTTGGCGCGCCCGAGCTGGCGCGGCTCACACGCCAATGCGCCGAAGGAATCGCGATGCTGGGGCCGCTCGTGGCGGAGCAGCCGGGAGCTGCGGCGGCGCTGGCCGCCACCCTGCGGGACCTGCGCGACGCCGGCGTCCCGCCCGCAGCTCTGCCCCCCTCCCTGCACCCACTCCGCACGCTTTACGAGCGCTGCGAGCGCGCGCTAGCGCGCCTGGAGGCACAGGGCTTATTCGATCGCATCGGGCTCTTTCGCCTGGCCCAGCGTGGCGCAGCGGATTGGGTGCGCCGACTCGGCTTCCGCCAGCTCGACCTGCACGGTGCGACCGAGCTGGTAGGTTCGGCGGGGGACCTGATCGACGCGCTCACTGACGTCCTGCGGGTGCGCGTGCATCAGCCCGACTGGGGCGACGACTACACGCGCGAGCTGCGACAGAGCTCGCCCTGGCGTTTCTCGTTCGAGCCGGAGCCCGTGCTCGAGAGGCCCGCACTCCCGCGTGGAGGGAAGATCCCCGAGAACGTCCTGCGTTGCCACCAGACGGGTGACCCCAGGCAGGAGCTCGAGCTCGTGGCGCGTGAGATCCTGCGCCATTTGGAGCTGGGAGCGTCTCCCTCGGGGATCTGCGTGGTGGCCCGTACGCTGGACCCCTACGCACCATGGCTCAACTCCGTCTTCCGGCGCTACCAGATCCCCTTCACATCGTCGCTCTCGGAGTCGGTCCTACGCAGCCCCTTCGTGCGAGCTCGACTTCATCTGGCGCGCACACTCGTTCGCAACCTGGAGCGGGAGCCCGTCCTCGAGCTGCTGCGTTGCCCGCGCCTGCGTACGACAGCGAGAACGCCGCGCGACCTGCCCCAGCTTGCAGAGTGTCTGGCGCGCCAGGGAAGGGTGCTGCGAGGTACACAGGACTGGCTGCACGCGCTCGACGATGCGAGCTCCCTACTGTACCGGGAACGCCGCACGCCCGACCCCGGGCAGCTCGAGCAGCTCCGACAAACGATTTACCGGCTCGATGAGGAACGCACGCGCTGGTCTCACGCGACGAGCTGGCAGGCTCTTGCGGCCGGCCTGGACGCCGCCACGGAGCGCTGGCTGCGTGCACCCGAGTCCGCTGAAGAGAACGATCTGGACGCCCTCGCCCTGGCGCTGCTGCAGCGGCTGGCGCGCTGGGACCAGATTGACAGCGTTCTCGGCTCAGGCGCGGGCGTCTCACCGGAAGAGTTCGTGTCGGCCTTCGAGAGGGAGCTGAGGGATACCCGACACCGCCCGGCCCAGCCCGATGAGGGAGGCGTTCGCGTTCTCGACGCGCTTCAAGCGCGAGCGGTCCCATGCGAGCACCTCTTCCTGCTCGGACTCAATCACGGAAGCTGGCCGCTTGAGCCGCGCGAAGACCCATTCCTACCGACGCCGTTGCGCCAGGAGCTGCGGCAGAAAACGGGAAGACCGGTGCCCGTCCAGCGCGAAGCCGAGGATCGCTTTCTACTGGGACTGCTGCTGTCGCAGGCCCAGCACAGCGTGACTCTCACGTGGCACACGCGCGACGCCGCCGGACGCGAGCGCGCGTCCTCCATGTACCTGCACGAGCTACCCTACGTTGAGGCCGGCAGCTCGGCGCTGCGCCGCTGCGGGACGCCACCCGAGCCGCGGTCGCAGGAGTTTCTGTCCGCCAGTGAAGCACTCGTGCAGGCGGCGCTGACTTACGGCCCTCGGCAGAGCCTGAAGCTGCTCCCCGCGCTGGCTACCCAGTTAACCGAGGAGCCAGCGATGTCGCTCGCGCCGGGGCTAGAGCTTCTCGTCACGCTCGAGGCCCGCAGCTCTCCGATTCTCGACTACGACGGATGGGTCGGCGCAGATGCTGTGAACTCGGCCGGCCCGTTCTCCCCGAGCTTCATCGATCAGCTCGGGCAATGCCCCCAGCGCGCCCTCTTTGGCCGCCTGCTCCGGGTGCCCGAGTTCGACACTCCACCGCTACACGCGCTCGGTCCGCGCGAGGCCGGGACCGTGGTGCATCGCATTCTGAGACGCATCTATGACGGGCTCTTCGAGCAGGGCTACCTGGGGCAGAGCCGTGGAGCCGAAGCGGCGCTGGCACAGGCGCGCGCCGCACTTCCAAAGGCCATCGCCGAAGAAGCTCGAGACCTGTGCAAGCACCTGGTACGGCGTTACCCCACGCTGTGGGACGGGCTCCAGCGACAAATTCGGGTAGCCATTGAGGATTTCATTCAGCGCGATCTCGACCAACTCCTGCCCGCAGGCCTGACCTCACTCCGCGTCGAGGAGGAAGTCAGCTTCACCCGCCGCAGCGCCGGAGCGGAGCTCCAGGTCCGCGGAACGGCCGACCGCATTCTCCAGCTCAGTTCCGGCGAGGTCCGTGTGAGCGACTACAAGACCCGCAGGGATACGCGCAACTTACTGAGGCCTAGCTGGATCCGAAAGGGCATCGCGTTGCAGATCCCGCTCTATCTGCTGGCGGTCGGGGAGAAGCATCCGGACGGGAACGTCGTGGGCGAGGCGCTGGCGGTGCCACTGCGCCCGGAGCGAGATCGCGACGGACGACGGGAAAAAAGGACGCTGCTTTCGCTCGAGGACGCGGCGGAGCAGGCTCTGCCAGCAATCGATGTGCTGACACGTCTGCTGCATGCCGGCGCCTTCCCCTTCCGGCGCGACGCGCACTGCAGTCACTGCGCGTACGTGGTGGCCTGCCGCAAGGCCCATCCGCCCAGCGAGGAGAGGGTCCGGAGCGCCGCCCCTTTCCGCGAGTACTTCGAGCTGCACGGGGATCCCGACTGATGGGCGAGGCGAGGAGTCAGTCGGACCTGGAAGCCCGACGCCGCGCGGTCACCACCTACGAGCGCAACCTGGTGATCGTCGCCGGGGCGGGGACGGGAAAGACCAGCCTGCTGGTCGAGCGCATCCTCAACCAGGTCGTCGAGCAGAGACTGCCGTTGCGGCAGCTGGCCGCCATCACCTTCACCGAGAAGGCCGCGCTGGAGATGCGGGAGCGCTTCGAGGCCGGGCTGGTGCGCCTGGCAGCGCTCGCACAGGCCTCGAGCGCGGGCGTACTGGACCCGAGCCAGGAGGCCGATCGCGCCTTTGCTTACCTCTCCGAGCGGCTCGACCGGCAGCGGATCGAGAAAGAGGCCAGACGTGCTCTGGCGGAGCTGCCGCGGGCCACCATCAGCACGATCCATGCCTTCTGCGCCAGAGCCCTGCGCGCGCATCCCGTGGAGTCGGGCGTGGATCCGAGCTTTACCGTGGACGCGGGTCTCACCCTTGCCGGACTGCTCACAGAGCTATGGCAGGAATTTCTCGAGGGTACGCATGGACCCGAGGGCCTGCAGCAGGCGGAGTGGAGCTCGCTGCTCCAGGCGCTCGACCTACGCGAGCTCGAGTCGCTCGCGTTCCAGCTCGCCGACTTCTCGGTGCCCGTGCTGCCCGGAGAGTCAGCCCGTCCCGACCCGGTCGCCGTACTCGCCCCACGCGTCCGCGCATTGCGGGAGCAAATCGAGGCCCTGCTCGAGCCCGCCGCCGTGCCGGACAGGGGACCCGAGAGCTATCTCCACACGGTACGTTCACTGCTCGAGGAGCTCCCCGCGGGCGGGCTTGCCCGCTTCCGGGAAGCATTGGCGAGTGCGAGCTTTCTCTCATCCAGAGGGCGCCGGGGCCTGCTCGACGGTGCCCCCCCCGGGGCCAAGGCCAAGCCCGAGGCCACGGCGTGCGCGAAGGACGCTCGCGCTCTGCTCGAAGCGATGCTGTCGATTGATGAAGAGCTCGTGGCTCGCGCCATCCAGCTCGTCACTCCGTTCGTAGAGCGCGCGCGCGGCGAGGCTCGACGCCGAGGCATACTCTCGTTCGACGCGTTGCTGTGCTTGACGCGCGACCTGCTTGCCCACCATCCCTCCGTGCGCGGAAAGCTGGGTGGCCAGTACCGCTTGCTGCTGGTGGACGAGTTTCAGGACACGGATCCACTCCAGTACGAGATCGTCTTCTTCCTGGCCGAGGCGCCAACGACCGCTCCGAGCGACGACCCATTCCGGACGCGGCTCGAGCCCGGCAAGCTCTTCATCGTGGGCGATCCGAAGCAGTCGATCTATCACTTCCGCCGCGCCGACATCTCGGCCTATCACCAGGCCGTAGCGCACGTGCAAGCCTGCGGCGGCCAGCGACTCGCGCTCACCACCAGCTGGCGCGCGCGGCCGGAGCTTCTGGAGCCACTCAACCCGCTCTTCGAGTCACTGCTCCAGCCTAGAACCGAGCTGGAGCGCGAGGTCGAGCCCGATTTCGAGCGCATGCAGTCCGGACGTGATGCCGCCAACGATGGCCCACGGGTCGAGCTCTGGACCGTCGGTCCGGCGCAGCAGCCGCGGCCGGCCGAGCCGGCCCGACGCGCGGAGGGCGAGGTCATCGCAGACTGGATCGCGCGCGAGCACGAAGCCGGCCGGCTGCCCTACGCAGATGTCGCGATCCTGTTCCGCGCGCTCTCCCAGGTGCATCTCTACACCCAACCCCTGCGTGAGTGGGGCATCCCCTTCTCACTCGAGAGCCGGCACAGTCCGCTCGAGCACAGCGAGGGGCTCGAGCTGCAGGCCCTGCTGCGGGCCATTGCCAATCCCAACGATGCGCCCGCGCTGCTGGGCGTGCTCCGCTCTGCGCTGGGGGCGACCCCGGATGGCGAGCTGCTGCGCTTCGCACGCTCGCTGGATGGACCCTGGCGCTACCTGGCCGTGGACCCCGATCCGCAGCTCTTCCCCAACGTCGCGCGCGGCTACGCGCTCCTGCGAGACTGGCACGAGCGCTCACTCAGTCAACCGCCGGGCGAGCTGCTGCTTCGGTTGCTCGACGAGTCGCCTTTTCTGACGCTGCACGCGGCGGCGGCGGATGGGTTGCAGCGTGTGACGGTCCTGCGCGCGCTGGTCGACCGGCTCGTCGATGTCGCGCGTCTCGACCCTGGACACTCGCTGAGCACGCTGCTGCCCTGGCTCCAGAGCCAGGACGTGCTGCCCCCGGCAGCGCTGGGGGAAGACAAGGTCCGCATCTTCTCGGTCCATGGCGCCAAGGGCCTGGAGTTCCCCACCGTCATCCTGCCCGACCTGGGCCGGAATCCCGGGGGGGAGGACGCGCGCGGAGCGCCCCGAATCCGGGTAGCGTGGCTCCCGATCGTGCGGGCCCTCGCCGTGTCCACCGACGCCGGCTATTCCGCCAGCTGGCTGCACCACACCTGGGAGGAGAAGCGACACGCGCAGGCGGAGCACAAGCGGCTCTTCTACGTTGCCTGCACGCGGGCGCGCGAGCGTCTGATCCTGGTGCACGCACCTCGTCAGAATCGCTCGCGCCAGGCGTGGGTCCGTTTTCTCTCCAGCTGGGGCTATCCGGAGTCGGGACTCGGCAGCGATGGCGCGCTGGAGCAGAGCCCCGCCCTCCTACACCGCGTAGCGGAGCCGCAAAGCGCCGAACGCATCCCGGAGCTCTCCGATCCGGCCGAAGACTGGGCGGAAGCCGTTCGACGCACGCAAGCGGTCGCGGAGCAAGCCGCGCGGCAGGCCGCGCCCCTCTTCCAAAAGCCGTCGGGTCTGCGCGAGCAGGAAGAGGCCGCCGGCGAAATGCTGGAGACCGAGGAGACGCCGGCGTTGCGGTCGGCCGATCGCGCGCGGCTGCTGGGCCTGGCCGTGCACGAAGCGCTCGAGCGTTGGGATTTCAAGAGCCGGGACGCGCTGACAGCGCACCTCGACTCGGCCCTTATACGGGCTGCGCGCGACTCCGCGGTCGAGTTTGAGGCGCTGCGGCGAGAAGCCATGGAGGTCATCCAGGGCCTGCTCGAGAGTGGGCTGCCCGCCTACCTGTCTTCGCTGGAGGTCCTCGGGCGGGAGCTGCCGGTCCTGTTCCGGGACGCGCAGGGGAGGGCCTGGAACGGTACGCTCGACCTGCTCTACCGCGAGCCAGACGGCCGGCTCGTGGTGGCGGACTACAAGACCGACCGCGAGCCCAGCCCCGAGGCGCGCCAGCGCTATCAGGAGCAACTCGAGGCCTATGCCCGCGGAATCGCGCTCGCCTTTCCCGAGGCGCCGGCCCCGGCCCAGGAGCTGCTCTATGTGCGCACGGGCGAGCGGGTCCGCATCGCTTGAAGCCACCCGCCCACTTGCGCGCGGGAGCGGTGGGGTACAATCAGGGAGCATGAATCTCGGCGACCTCGATATCGCCTGTCTTCGTGCCCGCCGCGGCGAGAAGTGGGGCACGTATCCGGACGATGTCTTGCCGCTGTGGGTCGCCGACATGGACTTTCCCATGGCGGAGCCGATCCAGGCGGTGCTGCGCCACGCGCTCGAGAACGGGGACGTCGGCTATCCCATCAACCCGACTCCCGGCGGGCTGCCGGCGGTCTTTGCCGAGCGCATGCGGGAGCGCTTCGGCTGGGAGCTGGATCCTAACCGCGTGGAGGTCCTGACCGATGTCGTGCAGGGCCTATACATCGCGCTTCAGGTCTACAGCAAGCCCGGGGACGGGGTGATCGTGCAGACGCCGATCTATCCGCCCTTTCTCGAGGCCGTACATGACATGGGCCGGCGCGTGCTCACCCATGAACTCGTGGCGGGTGACTCCGGCTACGAGATCGACTTCGACGCCCTGCGTGCGAGCATCGACCACGGGACGCGTCTACTCTTGCTCAGCAATCCCCAGAACCCCACGGGACGGGCCTACACGCGCGCCGAGCTCGAGCAGCTGGCAGAGATCGCCCTCGAGAACCACCTCACGGTAGTGTCGGACGAGATCCACGGCGACCTTGTCTACCCCGGCCATGCGCACATTCCGTTTGCCACGCTGGGACCCGAGGTGGAAGCGCAGACGGTCACGCTCACCTCTGCGACCAAGGCCTTCAACATCGCCGGCTTGCGCTGCGCGCTGGCGGTTTTTGGTAGCGAGGGCTTACAGGATCACTTTCGAGAGGTGCACCGGCACATTCGAGGCGGGCTGGGGAGCCTGGGGCTCCAGGCCACAGAGGTCGCCTGGCGCGAGGGCCAGCCGTGGCTGGACGAGGTGATGGCGTACCTCGAGGGAAACCGAGCCTTCCTGGCCGAGTTCCTGCGCGAGCGCATGCCCGCGATCCGGCACCATCCTCCCGAAGCCACCTATCTGGCCTGGCTGGACTGCCGGCCGCTGGGTCTCGACCGGCCTCCCTACTGGTTCTTCCTCAAGCGCGCCAAGGTCGCGCTGGCTTACGGCAAGCACTTCGGCGAGTGCGGCAAGGGCTTCGTGCGCCTCAACTTTGCGACCTCGCGTGCCATCCTCAACGAGGCCCTCGAGCGCATGGCCAAGGCGCTCCAGGACGCGAGCTAGGACTGAGCGAGCCTCTCAGCTATCGGCCGGGGCTGGGGGCAGGCGGATCGTCATCGTGGTTCCCTTGCCGGGCTGGCTCTCGAAATCGATCTCGCCATCGTGGCCCTTGACGATGCCGTGCACGATGCTGAGGCCCAAACCCATGCCGCCTTTCTCCTGCCGCGTGGTGTAGAACGGATCGAAAAGGTGCTTTGCAGCATCCTGCGAGATCCCGGGCCCATCGTCGTGGACCACGAGGCGAACGCCGTCCGGGGCTTTTTCGGTACGGACCACGATGCTCGACGCACCGGCCTGCACCGCGTTTCCGACGAGATTGGTGATCACCTGCTCGAGCTCGGTCGGGTTGATGACCACGGGGGGAAGCTCAGCGGCCAGCTCGAGCTCGATCCTCGTGCCTTTCTTCTCGGCGTACTGCTGGATCAGGTCTCGGGCCTGTAGAACCACCTGATTGAGATCCGCAGGCGAACGCTCGGACGGCACATCCTGCGCGAACTTGAGCACGTTCTTCACGATGCGACCGCAGCGCGCCGCCTGCCCCACGATATCATCGAGGGCCTTCTTCACGAGCGCGGGATCTTCCTGAAACCTCAAGGCGAACTGCGCCGCCATCAGAATCCCACCAATCGGGTTATTGATCTCGTGCCCGATCCCGGCTGCGAGCGTGCCGATCGAGGCCAGACGCTCGCTGCGGCGCAGGGCCAGCTCGGAGTTACGACGCTCGGTCTGATCGAGCACGAAGCAGATGCAGTTTCCGGTGGGCTCATCCAGCAACGAGACCCCGACCAGAACGGGTACACGGCGGCCGTCCTTGCGGACATACTCCTTCTCCCAGGGGGTGGCCACGCCCGTCCACCTCAGCTGCTCGATCGCAAACTCATCCAGGGACCGCCACTCGGGCGGCGTCATGTCATCCCAGGAAAACGGCAGCTCGCTGCGGTGATAGCCCAGCATATCCAGAAAGGCGTCGTTGGCATCGAGGATGGTCCCGTGGACATCAGCCACGATGATCCCGATGATGTTGGAGTCGACCAGACGCCGGAAGCGCATCTCGCTCTCGCGCAGGGCGGCCTCGGTCTGCTTCTGATCCGTGATGTCGAGCAGAACGCCCTGAAAGAAGAGGGGCGTGCCGAGCTCATCCCGGAGGAGCTTCGACGCGTCGCGAAACCAGCGGGTGCGACCGTCGGCGGTCAGCAGGCGATACTCTCTCACGATCGGGTCGGGGCCGAAGCGGGCTTGCGCGACCTCCGCACGTACCCGATCCGCATCATCCGGGTGGAGCTGCTTGTTCCAAAGCGTATTATCGGGGAGCCACTCCTCAGGCGAGAACCCCAGAATCTCCTCGATCTGCGGACTGATATAGGTGGTAATGCCGTTCACCGTGGCGGTGTAGGTGATGGCGGGGATCTGCTCGACGAGGGAGCGATACTTCGCCTCGGAGCTCTTGAGAGCGTGCTCGGCACCCCGACGACTGGTGATGTCGTGGTAATGCTCGATGCGCCCGCCGGCATAGAAACCCGAGGGCATCGGCCGGCTATTGTGTTCGAGCCAGCGCTCCTGCCGCTCACCGTCGGGGAGCACGTGACACTCGAAGCGCTCGACATAGGTGTTGTCGTCGTACGTGGCTAAGACGCGCTCCGCGAAGCCGTGGGCGTCTTCGAACATGAACTGGATGCGTTCCTGGATCAGCTTGCGTTTGTCCTGACCGATCAGCTCCGCACGCGTCAGGCCGAAGAAGCGCTCGATGGCTCGACTGACCCAGGCGATCCGAAAGTCCGCATCGAGCACGAAGAGCCCGATGTCCAAGCTATCGAGCACATCCTCGACCACGGAGGTGCTAAAGCCCTGGATCGGAGCCACCTGCTTGCGCAGGGCGTGAAGCTGCTGGCTGAGCTCTGCCCCTCTCTTTGCGGAGTCGCTTCTCACGCTGGCCTTCCTCTTCGCGCCATCATACACGTGGTTTGGGTGAGGTCGGGTCGAGACGAGGGTAATCACCCCCAATTCTGGGAGCTCAGTAGCGCGGGCTGCGCGGCGAGAAGAAGACGCGTTCGGCGTTGGCGTAGAGATACTTGTCGAGCACGCCCGGCCGCAGCTCGAGCTCTGTGGCCTCTTTTACGCAGCGCTCCATCGAGAGCACGGGGTGGTCCGACGCATACAGGATCTTGTGCTGACCACGCGTGTTCAAGAAGTGAATCAGCTCCGACGGGAGGTAACGCGGCGCGTAGGCCGAGGTCATCAGATGCAGGTTCTTGTACTTGAGCATGAGTCGGATCGCAACGCTCCACCAGGGATCAGCACCGTGGGCCATCACGAGCTTCAGCTCGGGAAAAAACAGGCAGACCTGGTCCAGGTGGATCGGGTTCTGACACTCCCCGGGCATGGGAGGACCGGGGATTCCGGTGTTGATAGAGACGGGCAGGTCCAGCTCGATGCACTTGGCGTAGAGCGGGAAGTAGGCGCGGTCGTTAGGCGGCAGATCGCACAGAAAGGGCACGACGCGCGCCATCACGACCGGGTGCTGCTTTGCCAGCTCTTCGAGCGCCCAGAGCGCCTTCATCCCGCGGCGCGGATCCAGGGTCCCGGCCAGAGCGAAGCGATTCGGATACGCCTTGGTGAACGCCAGAACGTGCTCGGAAGGGTGGGAGACCTCAACGCTCAGGATCGACTTCTCGACCCCAACGCGGTCCATCGTCTCGAGCATCTCATCGATCGAAAGGCTCTTGAAGAACTCCGAGCCCGCTCGAAAGTAATCCTCCTTCACCCGCAGCATGAACTCGGGTGGGACCTGATCCCCCATATTGACGTTCACCCATGGATCGATCGCACGCAGCTTCATGGCTCGAGCTTGACCTGAATCAAGGAAATTCTCAACAATCCCACCCTAGGCCGGAGCCGCACCCCGGCGGGAGAGCCGAGCCATGGATTTTCGAGACTCACCCCACGAGGCCGCCTTCCGCGGTGAGGCACGCGCCTTCCTGGATGCGTACGCTCCCGCGCGTCTCCCGGACTATGCCGATCAGAGCGTCGACCAGGAGCAGGTGCTGGTGCAGGCCAGGGGCTGGCAGCGCACCCTCTTCGACCACGGCTGGGGATCCATCACCTGGCCGCTGGAGTGCGGCGGGCGCGGGCTCGGGCCGATCGAACAGATCATCTGGAATCAGGAGCTCACACGCGTCGGCTTCGGGGAGTCCCACTTCCTTCAGGGTCTCGGCCTGGCCGGGCCGACCATCATCGCGCACGGCACGGAGGCGCAGAAGGCCCGCTTCCTCGAGCCCATCCTGCGCGCGGACGAGATCTGGTGCCAGCTCTTCAGCGAGCCGGGCGCGGGCTCGGATCTGGCCAACCTCTCGACGCGCGCCGAGAAGAGCGGTGATGAGTGGATCATCACGGGGCAGAAGACGTGGTGCTCGGGCGGGCACTACTCCGACTGGGGCATCCTGCTCGCGCGCAGCGATTTCACGCTGCCCAAGCACCGAGGGATCACGTACTTCCTGGTCGACATGCACGCGCCCGGGATCGAGGTGCGGCCGCTGCGTCAGCTGGACGGCACGACGCATTTCAACGAGGTGTTCCTGAACGAGGTGCGCGTACCCGATGCCAACCGCCTCGGTCCCGAGGGCCAGGGCTGGCAGGTGACGATGACCACTCTCATGCACGAGCGCATGGCCATCGGAGGTCTGGAGCGGCTGCTCTCGATTGATTCCCTGCTCGAGCACGCCCGGGCCAATCCGCAGCGCGTGGACGATGTGATGCGCGATGAGATCGGTCGTCTCTACTCGTGGGTGAAGGCGCTCGAGCTACTAAACGCGCGCGTGATCACCAAGCTAGGCCGCGGGGAGATTCCCGACGCTGAGAGCTCGATGCTCAAGGTCGCGATCGCGCGTATGCTGACCAAGAGCGGCGATATCGGACTGCGCCTGTGCGGTCCCGAAGCGATGCTCCGACTCGGACCGTGGCAGAACCAGTTCCTGACCGCGCCGACGCTGCACGTCGCGGGTGGCACCGACGAGATCCAGAAGAACGTGTGCGCCGAGCGCGTGCTGGGGCTGCCGCGGGAGCCGCGCAGCGACCGTGACGTTCCCTTCGACCAGCTTCCGAAGGGCTGATCAGACGCCCAGGGCCGTGACCAGCCGCGCACGGTGGTAGCCGGGGTTACCGAGCAGCTCCTCGTTGGTCTTGGCCCGCTTCAGGTAGAGCTGTGGGTCGGCCTCCCAGGTGACACCTATGCCGCCGTGGATCTGGACGTTCTCGGCAGCGGCGCGTAGATAGCCCTCGCTGCTGAGGCTCTTCGCCACGCTGGCGGCCTGCGCCAGTTCCTCTTCCTTCTCTTCGGCCACCCAGCTCGCCCAGTAGACGGCGGACTTGGCACTCTCGACCTCCAGCAGCACCTCGGCGCACTTGTGCTTGATCGCCTGAAAGGATCCGATCGGGCGCCCGAACTGAACCCGATGCTTGGCATAAGCCACGGCGGTCTCGAGGCAACGTGCAGCGCCACCGGCGCTCTCGGCCGCGAGCAGCACGCAGCCCTGATCGAGCGTTCGCTCCAGCGCATCGGCGGCGGCGCCGGCCTCGCCCAGCGCCTCGGCGCGTACGTCGCGCAGCTCGAGACGGGCCTGCTTGCGAGTGAGGTCCAGCGTATCGAGCGGCAGAGCGCTCAGGCCCTGCGCATCCGAGCGGAGCGTGAGCAGCGTGATGCCATCGCGGCCTTGTGTGCCTTCGAGGCGAGCTGCCACCACGATCAGATCCGCCGTGTGCCCATCGGTGACGAAGGTCTTGCAGCCATTCAGACGGAAGCCGTCGCCGTCGGACTGAGCCACAAGTCTGATCGACCCGGGTTCCCAGTCGCCCCCCGGCTCGACTAGCGCGAGGGTAGCCACCGTCTCGCCGGAAGCGAGGCTCGGCAGCAGTGCCTGCTTCTGCGCCTCACTACCCGCGTTCAGGATCGCGCTCGCTGCCAGGCAGACCGTCGAGAGGTAGGGCGTGCAGAAGAGCACGCGCCCCATCTCCTCCTGCACGATGCCCAGCTCGAGGAAGCCGAAGCCCTGTCCACCGTAGGACTCGGGGATGTGGAGGCCTTGTAGCCCGAGCTCCCCGGCCATCTGCTTCCAGACGCCACGGTCGAA